>Ga0316205_10005391_pt1 | contig 10625 bp, 7 predicted proteins | sample 3monthpyrite_MG_FD_204941 | JGI IMG/M metagenome (GOLD analysis project Ga0316205, IMG submission 204941) | Microbial mat bacterial communities from mineral coupon in-situ incubated in ocean water Damariscotta River, Maine, United States -... | ecosystem: Environmental > Aquatic > Marine >...
CTTTCTTGGTAAGCTCATCCGTCAAATTTAAGCTGTCATCGAATTTGTTATGCGCATAGGGAACATTAAACGACCCTTCAACCACCACATTGGAATTCATTGCACTTAAGATCAAAACCAAGGGACTATGTGAGCGTACCCCACCTAAACCGCTGGTTGAGACACTAGTCACTACCACCGGCTTCAACACCAAGACATCTGAAGATACCAGCCAATCCAGTGCATTTTTTAGCACACCAGGCACACCATGAGCGTATTCCGGAGTGCTAATAATGACGCCATCTGACTCTCTTATTTTCGACATCAAATAATCTACAGACTCAGGAATGTCTTTATCATCGGTCTCTGGGTCAAATAGTGGAATCGATTTAATTTTATCAAAAACCGTAATGTCAATATTCTTCGGAGACAATTTTGACATCGCTTGTAGCAATGCTAAATTGTACGAACCACTCCTAATGCTTCCAGGTATAGCAAGTAGCTTCATATTATATCCTTGTCAGGGGTGAGCACCGTTATTTTAAGTTGCCCAATTCCAAAACACAATAACAATGCGGAATGATCAACACGGCGTAGATAACGCATGACACACATTCATCGTTTCCGAATCGCTCAGCAAACGGTATATTTCGTCCACAGATAGCTGAGTTGTTTGCTGCTTAAGTAACGCTACGCTTCCGCTAACGATGGCCGTTGCCAATGAACTACCCGAAAAGAAATCATACCGACTATTGGGCACGGTAGAAACAATATCATGCCCAGGTGCCAATAGAATTTTAAGAGAATACCCGGTTTTTTTTAATTGGTTTGCCTCTGGATCTTCAGACGCGACAACACCAATCACTTGAGGAAGCGAAGCTGGAAAACCCAATTGATGGTTACGATCATCGGTGGCGGCAACCAGGATGATATTTTTTTTGTGAGCGGCCTCAATGAGACGCTTAAGTAGATTATCGTCTGGCCCCGATAAACTGAAATTAACGACATCCACCGCTTCCATAATAGCAAAATCCAAGGCTTTGGCAATCGTCCAACTACTACACGTCGCAATTGTCTCCTTACGGTCTTGATACGCACAAGATTTGAGTCCATACAATTCAGCCTCTGGCGCCACACCATAAATACCGATACCGTTGTTGGCAATGGCTGCAATCACCCCCGCAACAGCGGTACCGTGCCGATCCGAGGCATAAGATTCATCGCCGTTTTCCACAAATGTTTTTTGTAATTTAACTTGTTTGGCAAGATCGGGGTGATGTATGTCTATGCCCGTATCAATAATCGCAACCTTTACGCCTTTGCCGGTAAATCGATGATGGATTTTATGAGCCCCCACACTTTCGACACCATGCTGTAGTCCTGCATATTGATCGGAGTATGGGCTTGACTGGTTATGAAAAAACTTGTTTTGCTGTACCGATTCCACACGTTTGTCACGCGAAAGCTGAGCAATCAATTGGGCGGGGTTAGTTTGTCCAGGAATGTGGAATACTAAGCACTGAATGTCTAATGATTCCAGTGGAAATGCACCGGTTTTCGACAGGGGATAATCACGTAACAGCTCATCTTCAAGTGCTTGCCAGCGGTTTTTGTCTTTTGCTGCCAGAGTTACCAATATTTGCCGAGACACAAATTGCTTCGGCGTCGCGTTAGGCAATAGCTCCGGGTCGAGCGATTGCTTATCACTCGGCGTTAAAGTAGCACAAGAAACCATCAGCAACAGTGTAATTAAAATGAGATATTGGGTGACATTCATGATCTTAGTCATCCAACATTACCGGCTCGGAAAATTTGACGTGACGACTCTGACGCAGTGATAGCAACGCTGCGGTTAAATCAGCCTTGGGTATTTCCACTGTGTACACACCGTGCTTCGATGGTCCCTTCACTATCGTGGCGTGGATATTAGTTAACAATATAGACAATTCGCTCAATGACGTTGCCCCCTCAAACACTACCCGAATTTTATTGTTCGCCGCATTAGACGACTGAGCTTCGGTGGAGAATGTTTGAAAAGTGTTTTCCGGAGCATCTGGTATCAACACCGTGATAACAACACTCAACACCACCACCAAGGCCGATTGTGCGGCCAATGTCCATCGCACCGACGAGGGAGCTTGATTGAACCCATCAAACCAGCGGCAGATGCGCTCCCAAGCAGATTGTAGTGGTTTAACCTTAACTGTTTTCGGCGATGGATCAAGGCCATCAATTTTATCCATTAGACTTTTCAAATGGGCTTGTCCAGGTTGCCACTGATTTTCTGTGCGCTGTGTTTGGACCGCTTGCGCTAACTGTTGCAAGGCCTCCAGTTCTTTTCGACACGCACCACACTGTTGCAAATGCGCTTGTACACGAAGATGCTCAGCCTGCTCCAAGGTGTCATTCACATACCACGGCAACAGGGTCACTATCTGAGCATGAAGCGCTTTTGACTCTTTAGGTTCTATGGTCTCATTCATAAATGTCACCCAATAATTAGTCTAAGGAATGGCCACGCAATAACTTCCCGGTTTGGCATCCCATCTTCCGCTCGTCTTAGCCCGTTCTTCCCTCACAAAAACTCGAAATAGAACAACTATTCCTGCATTTTTGTTCACTCAGAACGAACCAATACAAACCAAATCTGGGCGCCAAACCGGGAAATTATCACGCGTCCATTCCTAAATCATATTCCGCAAAATATTTCATTAACTGTTTCTTAGCATGGTAGGCTCTTGTTTTAACCGTGTTTGTAGGACAATCCATAATTTCGGCAATTTCCGGATAACTTAGGCCCTCGAAAAATGTTAGCTCAATCACCGCTCGATGGTCTGATGACAATGTGTCCAATGCCTGAGAGATGGAATTTCTCAAATCGGAATTCAAGAGCAAAAAATCCGGTCTTTCATGGTCCTCGATCTCAATATCCATGGCTTCTTCTTCCATAGACACATTACGATGTTGATAACGACGATCACGCTCCAAAATTTTCAAGGCTTTATTATAAGCAATCCCAAAAACCCAAGTTGACACCTTGGCTGAAGGTTTATAACGTTCTGCATTTTTCCAAACCACAATCATAACGTCACTGACAGCCTCTTCCAGCAAATCATCCTGTTTTAAAAACTTAGTCAAAAAACGTCCAAGCCGTGGAGCAAATTGAAAATAAAACTGTTCAAACGCCCGTCGATCCTGTTGAGCAATTTTTTTTATGCATTCATATAACTCCGAATCATCGTTATACGTTCTATTCATATTAATTTGCACCATAATTGGTCTTAAATTGGCGCAAATTTTACCACAACTCGACTGAACCACACGAAACAAAAATATGGCATGTCAAAAAACACACATCCTTGTAAGACATTCGGGCTAACACAATTTCTGTCTACCTACCTGTGATTTCCTTCACAGCTTCAGTCGGTTCAAAAAAAAATAAAAAATTTTCTAAATTCTTAGAACCTTTCGCTCCGTAACGAGAATTAACAAGTATTCGATACAAAATTTGATGGGAGCAACACTTGAACTGATTTCGTTTCAATTTGGCAACAACATTCACTTTTATAATTTATCAAGCTATCAACATAACACTAAATAACAAAGGAACTGAAAATGAAAAATCAATTTCGCGATAAAAATCTACTACGTGCTGCGGGTTTCACTTTAACTGGCATAAGCGCATTAGTTAGCGTGGCTTGTACCCCACCATCGACTGAGGATGCCATCGTCACACCGCAAATTGTACAAGAAACATTTAATACCATTACCGCAAAATTGTTCGATCAACTAGAAGGTATCGGCTTTGTCACCGAGAGCGGACAAAGCGGATTTACCAACACCCTTGGTGAATTACGACTTAAACCCGAAGAGCAAGTGACGTTTTTCATTGGTTCACCCGATAACAAAGTCGAACTTGCCAAGGCGCAGGCCAATAGCTTAATCAAGCTAAGCGATTTAAAACCCGTTAATTCGCAAACCAACAATAAAGACTTCACCCGAAATTTGATGAGTTTCTTAACCGCCTTAGATCACGACAATGATCAGCGAAATAGTATCAGCTTATCCGATACCGCTCACAGTGAAGCGGCCAAACGGGTTAAAGAAAACGGCTGGAGCATCGACTTTAATGTGCCAAAAGAAGCCTTTTATGACACCTCCGGGTTAGCAAGTTATTTAACCGCACAAGGGCGCAGCATGGATGATTTAGATGCGTATTGGTCGAGTCTGCGTAAAAGCCGTTCATCGAGCATTGCAATCACCTCTAATGATCGCCGCCTGGTAGTGGTTAATCGCCAAAACGACTCGGTTTCCATCATCGAAGTAATTGACGCTGCTGGCAATGATGTTTACAAGACAATTGCAGAAGTCACTGTTGGCAAAGATCCTCATTCCGTCGTCATTTCACCCGATGATAAATGGGCCTACGTAACCAATAGTGTATCCGGTACGGTCTCTGTTATCGATCTCAACTATTACAACGCATTCGATGAGATCAAAGTCGGTAGCGAACCACGCGGCATTGTCATTTCACCCAATGGGGAGTATGTCATGGTAGCAAACCATACGGCAGGCAGTGTTTCCATAATCCATACAAGCAACCGACAGGTAAGCCAAACCGTGGTGACTGGCGGTAATCCATTTGCTTTGACCATGAGCAACGATGGCGATTCAAGTGATACTGACGAAACCGTTTATGTGACCCGTTTTTTCGGGGAAGTTATCGATGCTTCTATTCCTGACGGGTTCAATAACGCTAAACACGGTGTCATAGATCAATTTACTATGGAACAAGCGCTCAATGGAAAGATAGCAGCCAACCCATTGTTTTTATCACCACTGGATTCTGGCTTTAGCGCCGACCGCAGACAGTTTTGCCAATTAACTCGTGAAGCGCAACAGCTCGCTGGCGACGTGATCTTTTTTGGTAGTGGAGTTGACGGTTCCGGCAATGGAGCCGCCGCGTTGGCGAATGATACCTTTTGCTCCGATGCTTCCAGTAATGATATTTCCGATGAAGGCCCCATCGCTAAAACCAAGCAGGACGTTTATCCCAATCAGCTGTATGCCGCCTTATTACGTCAAAATCGCTTATATATACCCAACATTGGTGCATCCCCTGAACCTCCGGTAAAATTTAACGTCAACGTGCAAGCACTCATCGGTGTCATCAATACCCAAACGGGAGCCGATCAAGCGAGTATTAATTTAAACAATCAAATCAAACAAGAGTTACAACCAGACAACCCACAGCAAAGCCTGGCTCGTTTGTTTGGTAACGATGTGGTAGCTATTGATGCAGACCGTATGGGGGAAAACTTTCTGGTGGTCAGTCGTGGTGGTAACTACGTACTAAGCTTGTCGCTAGACGATACCGGTCGTTTATCCATAAATGCACCAAACGATGTGGTACGATACCAAACAGGCAATTTACCCAGTGGCATCGTCATGAGTTTCGACGGTAAACGCGCTTATACCAACAATGAAGTTAATACTTCCATTACTGCCATCGACCTCGTTAGTCAAACAGTGATCAAGCGCGATATCGCCTCCAGTGCCACACCCACACCAGGCACTCAGAAACATCGTAATATTGTCGGTAAGCTGGCTTTTTTTACCGCCTTAGGTATACCCGATAGTGGCTTATTCAACACAGATGTGCGTGACATCGAACCACTACAATTCCGCGGTAAAGCCTCGGATAACGGCTGGAGCGGCTGCGGTTCTTGTCATCCTGACGGCCACAGCGATAATGTCACCTGGATCTTTCCTACCGGGCCACGCCAAACCATCGCTTTGGAAGGCACCTTTGCCAAAGGTGATTTGACCGACCAACGCATCCTGAACTGGAATGGCGTTCGCGGCAGTGTCACCGATTTCAACAACAACTCCCGAGGTGTTCAAGGTGGAATCGGTCATGCGACCAATGTCTTTGGGGAAAATCGCACCGCACAGATTTTTAATCATGGCCCAACCGATAACATCAGCGAAGCGTTAGATGCCATGACCGAATGGGTCGCCAATGCGGTTCGCTCACCGATCATGCCCCCACCTAGCGATATCGCCAATTGGGAAAACGGTCAAGCTATTTTTGCACAAACCTGTGCAGACTGTCACGGTGGTACAAAATGGACCAAGAGCCGTACCGCTCCCGTTTATACAAACAATCCAACCTTTGCATCAAACCCATTGGCCGCTAATTTCTTCGCCGCAGGAAAACAACCCCCGCTAGACTCACGTGTTAAAGCCGGTGGACCGCAAATTATCAATGTCACCGATGAAAATTTAGGCACATTAAGCTTTCTCGATAAAGTCGGCACCCTCAACGCCAACTCTGCCCTGGAAATACGCGGTGCCGGAGCCATTGGTGGTGGCATCATCGACATCGCAGGCGATATCAATGAAGGCTTGGAAGTCGCCAAACAATCCACTCAAGGTTTCAAATCCTTAGGTGGCGCCGGTTTCAACACACCTTCACTACTCGGTGTCGCCTACCACGCGCCCTATTTGCACGATGGCAGCGCACTAACACTTAAAGAGGTTTATCAAAAACACACCCTTCCAGATAACAACGACGCCATCCAAGACGCCAGTATCGCATCACTACACACCAAGGCAGAGTTAGACAATCTCACGGTGTTTTTACGCAGCATCGATGACGACACCCCTATCTTACCATCCGCCACCGATGCTTTTGTAACAAAACAATAAAGCGTCATATAAAACGACAAGCCGGGCCAGTTAACTGGCTCGGCTTTTTTTATTTTGAGATTTGAGACGAGGATTTTGATGCCGAGGGATTAGAATCAATTTATAGATCTGGAAGTTAACATCCAATCAAGGGTAGGATGGGTAGAGCCAAGCGAAACCCATCAATAGCAAGCCAATATCTGGAGAATAACTGCCGGAACAATATCACAAACTGCCATTCCTTAGCATTTCCTGGCTTGCAACATAGCAAGGAAAATCAAAAAAACCATTTTCAATTTGTTTATCCTAATTGCTGTTATATAAATCATTTAGGAGCACAACCATATGTCAGAACAAGCTGTTTTATTAGTTATCGAAGTCCTCAGTGACCCCGCCCATGCAGACGCCAAACAGGCTTATCTCGAAAAATCTGCACCGATCGCGCAGCATTATGGTGGACAACTGATAAACACTTATCGACTGTGTGACAGCTTAAATTTTGATAGTCATGCCGATGCTTTAGTGATCATGAGTTTTCCAAATTTTTCAGCCATCAATGATTTATTCGCTGACGAACAATATAAGCAGTTGATACCACTTAGAAAGCAGGCTTTTAAATCAATCAAATACACCACTGCAGAATCACTAACCACTTAGATATAAACCCAAGGAATTGATCGTGAAACAAGCAACTTTAATATTACTTGCTCGATGACATCGCCCAAGCGGCCTACTTTTGCTGCCAAGACAAAAATAGGCTTCGCACTCAATACCTAAATCTCAAGGGTTTTAGGTATACTCCAATTATAGTTATTCAGAACTTTTAACTATATTGACAGAAAAACTACCGGTAATAGTGCCATTGTATTCTTTGGAAATAAATCCACCCTTCTCCTCTTTACCGGTGATTTGCATACCGCTGACTTGCGTAGAAAAGGTACCGCCAATCGTACTGCCAACTTCGGTGCTCCATGCGTTAATTGTGATAGAACCTGCGTGAGCGCTAAAAGGGACATGAATACCACCTAATGGTGCCCCTACAGCGGCGTTTTTTAAAACCGGACTGGAAAAAAGAAATATTGCCGCTGATTCAGCCAAATTAGATGACACACTATAGGTGCCTGGGCCGGATACCATATTAGGGTTAAATGTGATACTAATGTGTTCACTGTTGGCGGCATTGCCTTCACTGCCAACAACCGCCATGGTTTGTTGAGCATTAGCCCATAGCGTTGCAATTGCCAAAGCATTGTCCGGGTTAAAAACAATATTGACACCTGGAATGTTAAAGGTTGCTTCAAATAAACTCTCAACATTGCTTAGTCGCGCTTGAAAAGATAGCGTCGCATTTGCTGCCGCAGCAAGCTCAGGAAAACTCATCACAAAAAACAGCTTGCGTTCGTTCTCTTGACGAAAATTTTTAAATTCTTGAGTTCTTGCTGATAGACTGGACGCAAACCAAGGAAACCGCCTAGCCGTATTTGACTTGAGCTCATCAACAATAGTAATTGGTACCTGATTGATTGAACCATCATTGGTGGTCATGTTCACTTCAAGCTCCAGATCAGTGGCTTGATTTGGTAACACATTGCCCTGATCATCTTTTTGTAGCGCAGCAACATTAATGCTAAACACACGTTGACTTAGTGCTGGCATTGGGTAACTAAACAAAATTTCTTTCGCTTGGTCATTGAGACTATGAGCATCAATAGAATATGTCGGTTCATAAAGATGGTTGTTATCCACCCAATAATCCACGACAAAATTTTCCCAGGCTTTACTCATATCAAGGTCGCCATCAGATATATCTTGAATCACAATATCCGCCGCACGTACCGCACTTTCTCGTTCATCAAAAAGACTTGGACTAATATTGGCAAACATATCAGGATAAAAATCATAGTCGCCAAATTGGCGTTCAAGATAAAAGAAAAAATCCTGCGCGACATCATGAGCCATGCCATATTTAGCTTCTGAGGCAAATAGAGCAACCCCTTGCGGCATACGTTTATCGAAATCACTATCGCGTGCTGCGTTAACAACGTTACCATCAATGATACGACCTGCCAAAGCGGTCGCCGAGCCTTCAAACAGCCAACCTGATTGCGCCGCTGTTTGTTGATCCAGTTTTTTTTCACCAATATTCCAAATAAATGGCGAACGTAATGCCCCCCATTGCAGGGCATGAAAATATTCGTGTACAGCGACATTTTTCATTTGGTCTCTGGATAAATTGGCATTAATATAACTAATACCCTCAACCAATGAACTACCTGCTAAAGTAAAACCTTCTGGGGTATTGGCGGGTATAGGCAATGCGCTATATAAACTAAAATCATCCAGAACCACGGTATAACGACCATCGAGGTTAATCAAATTGGGTAGGCTCATATCTAAGTCATCCACAAAAACTTCATAGGCTTGTTCCAGCGCATTTTCCACCGCAATGACATCGAGCAATGAAACACGTCGACTTTCGTCGATAAAGACTGCAAAATGTGGCGTTAAACGTTTTGTTAGAGTTCGTCCCGCGGCTTTTTGTGTCACATCGTTGATGGCAACTAGAATTGCATTCCATGTCCAGGGTGTGGTCGCTAAACCGGCCATGATGACTAAAAACGCTGTACTCGCAGCGCGTGGTGCTTCCGTCATAATTTGATCGGCGCCGTAGGCTAAAAAACGCGGCATATCTAGATCGACTTCGACAAAGTTATTTTCCAAATCAACCCGGCTTGGCGCACCAAATGGCACCAAGAACCCCCCCATTTGACTTGCCAGTTGTATCTCTTCAGCTACAACATCTTTTGGCAACAAATCAGGATCCAGGGGTAAACGAAGTGTCAGTGATTGACTCAATTCAACATCAGCGTCTGAAAATAAAAGATAAGCTTCCGGTGACACCACCTTTAACCCCAATCGCGCACCGTCATTTTCAGGCAATGTATTGACACTAACCGAAACCGACGCCAATCCCAAGCGAACATCTTGGGCAAGCGCATTGGCCGGTGCTGACAAACTCGCGCCATTGAGTTCGACTACGCCCCCTTCAGCCGCCAGTATGCTCACATTTTTTTGAGCAACAAGCTGGCTGGCCAGTAGCTCAGGCAAATTGTCTTCATTAATAATTGGAGAATCATCGGTGCTGGAGCTATCACTTTCTGAGCTGCAGGCATATAAAGCGATCGAGCTAAATATTAAACAAATAATCAATAAGTGAGTTTTTATCATAATTATACCTCATAAACAAAAAGCGATATGGCTTGCTATCTATCGAGCCATTATCTTGTTTGTGGTAATTATCTGCACAACTATACCTTAGCCTTTTTACGAGTATTAATGCAAGTGAATTTGCTTAGGAATGGGCTACGAAATACAGCAATTGATGTACCTGACACTGTTTCGGTAATATAGCTAGGTTATACTCTATCTAATGGCCGCCCCCGCATAACTGGCGGTGGCGTATTCATTAACTCTCTTAGGGATGAGCAATAAGGAATATCAATGAGTCAGCCGTACCAACCCTTTCAACCATTGTTAACCAATGGAGGACAGCAAAGCTTTGCTCTTACCGTACAGCAATATCCGGCAGCAAAAAGTTTGACTGGAATCGTGCATTCCTACTTACAGGTCAGTACACCAAAACCGACACCTTATCCAATGATACCTGACGGGGCTCCGGCCATTTTTATCAGCGCCAAATCTACACAAATAGGTGGAACCCTATCTCAAGCGCTGGATATTCAAATTCAGCAAGCAGGTGATTATTTTGGCATCCGCTTTTACCCTGGTGCATTACGCCACTTTTTCAAGCTGAATCTTGCAGAAATTACGGTAGTGTCTCTCATTGACTGTTATGATAAATTAGCCTATTATTAGTGACTTATCTTGACTGATTGGAGAAAACCTCATGTGCCATCCCATCGAACACTTCTGCTGTCAAAATTCAGATTGTCCCG
>Ga0316205_10005395_pt1 | contig 10622 bp, 11 predicted proteins | sample 3monthpyrite_MG_FD_204941 | JGI IMG/M metagenome (GOLD analysis project Ga0316205, IMG submission 204941) | Microbial mat bacterial communities from mineral coupon in-situ incubated in ocean water Damariscotta River, Maine, United States -... | ecosystem: Environmental > Aquatic > Marine >...
GAAAGTCTCAATGCGTTTCGTGCTGATGCCCATGCTATGGCTGACGATATGATCAAAACCAGCTCTGTACCCGCAGACGGGTTTGCTGGTGGCCCGACGCGCATTCAGTTCAAGCCAAAGGACCCCAAAGGCTGGCAGGAATTTCGCGATCATCTGGCGGAACACTCGCCCATTGGTTCTGCCCTGACGCTTCGTAAAGTTCAGGCCGGGCGGCCATCGCTCTATGATTTTAAAGATGATCTGAACGCACTCACTATTGCAGTGTTGCTGATGGTTGGTGATGAGGATGATCCCTGCCTTGATGTGAACCTGTTTCTGAAACGAAATATCCCGAGGGCCGGTCTGGTCGTTGTGCCGAAATCAGGACATCTTTTAAACCTTGAGGACCCGGCTAATTTTAACCGAACACTTGCAGAATTCCTGACCATGGTTGAGCATGATGCCTGGCCTGCCCGCGCCATATCCGACAAGCCTTTTGCCGGTGTGGGTGTGAGCCCGCAAACCAGATAACGGAGCCGATACTTATGGATTTTTCCCTGCCAGCCGATGTTGATGAAGTCCGCCTGAAAATTCGCACTTTCGTCGATGAGATCATCATTCCACTGGAATCCGATCCGGCGACATATGACGATCATGAAAATATCCGCGAGGATGTTTTGGCCGGGCTTCGGGAACAGGCCAGGGCTCAGGGGCTTTGGGCCCTGTCCATGCCAAAAGCGCGTGGTGGCGGTGGTTTCGGGACCGTTGGCATGGCGGCATGTTACGAGGAAATGAACCGCTCCATCTTCGGGCCTGCGGTGTTTAATGCGGCTGCTCCCGATGACGGGAACATGGTGGTTCTTGAAAAGGTTGCGACCGAAGCGCAGAAAGACAAATGGCTGCAACCGATTATTGACGGCAAGGTGCGCTCATCCATCGTGATGACCGAACCCCATCCGGGTGCCGGGTCCGATCCGGCCGGGATGATGCAGACGACGGCGGAGAAGAAGGGTGACAGGTGGATCATCAAGGGCCGGAAATGGTTCATTACCGGGGCCGAAGGTGCCAGTCATTTTCTTCTTCTGGCGCGGACATCAACGGACCCGCGCCGTGAGTTGACAACGTTTATGTTCCATGAAGACCAGCCCGGCTGGCGGATCATCCGGCGCATTCCGATCATGGGTCCCGAAGAACACGGTGGGCATTGCGAGATGGAGTTTGATGGGCTTGAAATCCCTGATGAGGACCGCCTGCTTGATGTGGGGCGCGGCATGAAAGTTGTGCAGACGCGATTGGGTACGGCACGCCTGACCCATTGTATGCGCTGGCTCGGCATGGCAAAGCGGGCACTGGAAATTGCCGATGCCTATACCAGTGAACGCGAAGCTTTTGGCATCAAACTCTGTGACCGTGAATCAGTGCAGCTCCTGCAGGGGGATGCGGCCATGAACATCATGACCGGGCGACTGCTGGTCATGCATGCAGCCTGGAAACTGGATCAGGGTGAATTTGCACAGCGTGAAGTCTCTGCCGCTAAAATCCATGTCGCCGATACTCTTCATCAGGCGATAGATACCTCAATCCAGCTTTGCGGAGCGCGGGGATATTCGAAAGATACCTTGCTGGAATGGATGTATCGTTATGCCCGTCAGGCCCGTCTGGTCGATGGGGCGTCGGAAGTTCACAAAATGATTCTGGCCCGGACGTTTCAGAAAGAGGGGCTGGATTTCTGGTCATGGGGTTGACGTCGGAAATCATCATTGAACGGTTAGGTACATACCTTTCTGGCGTTGCGGGTTGCCCAGTAAATGTCAGCAATGTGTTTAAGCTTTCCGGCGGGGCCATTCAGGAAAACTGGGCCGTTGATGCCGATGTCAGAAGCGGCGACTGGGCAGGGCAGCACTGGCTGGTGATGCGCTGTGATGCGCCGTCGGGTGTTGCGACAAGCCACAGTCGGGTTGAAGAATTTACCCTGTTGAAAGCAGCCCACGAGGTCGGCGTCGTTGTGCCAGTGCCCTGTTTTGTCTGTGACGATGCATCTGTCCTTGGTCGCCGGTTTTTTGTCATGCACCGGGTTTCAGGCATGGCCGCTGGCCATAAACTGGCCCGCCAGGAAATTTCCCCAGGCCTTGGGTATGAACTTGGCCGAAATCTCGCCCGAATACATTCAATTGATCCTTCGCGAAAAGATTTGGCCTTTCTGGGTACGCCACCAATGTATCCAGCCCAGTCAGCAATCACCACTTATCTTAAATATCTTGATGATCTGGAACAGGGGCACCCGGCTATTGAATGGGGTTTGAACTGGCTTGGCGATCATGCGCCTGACCCGGTCCAGCCAGTGTTGTGTCACCGGGATTACCGGACCGGAAATTACATGGTTGATGATGGTAAACTGATGGCGGTTCTTGATTGGGAATTCGCTGGATGGAGCGATCCAATGGAGGATATTGCCTGGTTCTGTGCCAAATGCTGGCGCTTCGGGGCGAATGAGCGCGAAGGCGGCGGGGTGACGTCGCGCGAAGATTTTTATCAGGGGTATGAAGAACAGTCTGGACACACTATTGACCGGGACGGCGTCTATTACTGGGAAGTGATGGCCCATGTCCGCTGGGCGGTGATTGCGTGCCAGCAGGCCGCGCGCCATGTGTCGGGGGAGGAGCGCTCCCTTGAACTGGCCCTGACGGCGCATGTTGTCCCGGAGCTTGAACTGGAAATCCTCAGAATGACGGAGCCGAAGAATGCGTGATCGTCCCAGTGGTGCCGAGTTGCTTGATATTGCGCGTGAAGTGCTCCGGGATAAAATCACACCTGATCTTACGCCCGATTGCCGCTATGACGCCCTGATGGTTGCCAATGCCATGGCAATTGTCATGCGCCAGGTGGAAGCGGGTGAGCAGGGGCAGGCGGATGAACGCCAGGCATTATCGAAAATCCTCGGCATGGAGGGTGATCCCGACATGCTGAACACGGAACTCGCCAACCGCATCCGGTTCGGCGATGCGGCGAACCCCGCGACCTGGAAGGTGTTGCACGATATAGCCCTTGCCAGGGTCGTGGAGAGTAATCCGAAGTATCTTTAGCCCATCAGATCAACCTGATCTGCCCTCAATACCCGGGAGCCGTCTGGCTGAATGAGGTATGGGCGGCAGCCCCCATCAGTCTGAGGAAGTCATCGTGTTCAACACGAAGCAGGGTTTCATGATCCCCTGCTTCCAGATAGACACCGGTTGGCTCGCTCAGGGCATCATCCCAAATCACCTTGATTCCATAAGCTTCACCAGCAGGCGGAATTGCGCCGACTTCGCAATCTCTGAAAATGTCAGCAATTTCATCTTCGCTTGCGAGATCAAGTTCCCGATCCACATAGTCACATAACCGTGTCATCGCCAGTCTGCGGTTAGCCGGAAGGGCGGCCAAAAGATAGTCTTTGCCATCCGACAGCAGTACTGCCTTAACGACAACATCACTTGAGATATGAGTGGCTCGGGCTGACTCAATCGCTGTTGCTGAATGCTCATGGGTGCATTCGTAATAGCTGATATTGTTGTTGGAGAGGTATTCTTTAAGTGTGATCGCGATAGCCATCATCTTCCTCCTCTGCTCGAAAACATTCAGAGTCTTTGGCATCCTGTAAAGCCCCCAAAAGAGCTCACTGAGGAACGCAAGAACAGGGAATTGTAGCATATTATTTATGGTTTTTCGACTATCGAATTAAAATCAAAGGGGTCAGAGTAAATTGATTTGCTGTTAGCTCCTGATCCCGCTAAAGTTCCCCCTTTGTTTTGAAAGGGAAGTTAATGGCTCGGATGGCGCGGGTTCAGCTTGCGGGGGTTCCTCAGCATATTATGCAGCGGGGCAATAACCGTCAGGCCGCCTTTTTTTGTGACAACGACTACGCGGTTTATCTGGATAAGCTTCGTGAGTACGCCGGGAAATACCATGTGAGTATCCATGCCTTTGTGCTCATGACCAATCACGTGCATTTACTGCTGACCCCTTCCAGCGATATGGGGGCAAGCCAAATGATGCAGTCTCTGGGCCGGTATTATGTGCGCTATATCAATCAGACCTACAAGCGTTCTGGCACCTTGTGGGAAGGGCGCTACAAGTCTTCACTCGTCGATGATGAGGGATATTTTATGGCTGTCAGTCGCTACATTGAGCTTAACCCCGTTCGGGCTGACATGGTAAGGCGTCCTGAAGATTATCGCTGGTCCAGCTACGCCCATAATGGGGGAGATGCAGACATCAAACTGATAACGCCCCATGGGATTTATGAGACGCTGGGTGAGGATAAAGCGGCGCGACGGAAGGCTTATGGAGATTTGGTTTGCGAACTTGTCTCTCCCGAAGCAGAGGACGAAATCAATCTCTGTATGCGTAAGGGGTGGGCCCTTGGGAGTGATAAATTCAAGGCCGGGGTCGAGAAAATGGCCGGACGAAGGGTGACGCCCAAACCCAGAGGAGGTGATCGAAAGTCAAAGAAGTATCAAATCAATTTACTCTGACCCTTTTGATTACAAGGTTCCGAAAATTCTCACGTCCCGTAATTTTCAAGAAAACATTCGATTTCCCATAGAAAAACCACAATCGCAGGATATATCAGGGATACGTTGGGCGATGCCCGGCGGAATGTGTTGATTGTGATTTTGAATATTACCGATTGATCGTCGCCCCGGACGAGGAAGATGGCGTCGGAAAGCAACTGATTTTGCCGGTCAATTGTGGCGGGTGGCCTGAATTCAGAGGGTCACCGAAAATTAAAAAACATCTGAATTCATCTGAATTCATCTGAAAATATCGGTATTGATGAGAGAATTCAGGCGTCAATGGAGCGAAAAGAAGCCTGAATGGTCCAGTCTGTGGCGCGGGGGTGGCGGAAATGTGGCGGCCTATTCCGCAGGCACCGGATGGTATTTGCCATCGAGGCCCAGAAACTCAGTGCCGTCATTCTGATAGAAGGTTTCCGCACCGGCTTCTTCGAGAACGAGCAGCATTTTTGGGACGTGCAGGCCGGTTGCCCTGATTTTCTCTATGACTTTTTTCGGGCCCAGTTGATCGAGCAACTCGAACGGACCTTTCGCCCAGGCGAAACCCCAGCGCATGGCACGATCGATGTTTACAACGTCATCGGAAATTTGCGGGACAAGGTCTGCGGCGTAGCTGAGTGTTCCGCCCATGGTATGCCAGGCAAAACGGCCTTCGGCGTCGTCACCAAACAGCATGTCGGCGCTGCGGTGCGCGTCACCCAGTTCGACTTCAAGCGCATCGCGCCATTCGCCGCTCTTGAGGTCAAAAGTCTCTTTCTTTCGTGACCCGTCATCCAGCTTTTGCATGCGATAGAACCCGCCACCGGATTTCCGGCCCAACTGCCCACGTTCCAGCATGGCATGTTCGGGTTTAGGGAAGGCCGTAAAGTCGACACCGACATCACCTGCGGGCAGGTTAATGGCGAGGTTCTTGCCAACGAAATCCATCACGTCGAGGCCGATAAGGTCGATCAGGCCATAAAGTCCGGTTGGCGGCAGGCCGACGGGGCCAGACATCAGGGCATCAATAGTTTCCATATTGAGGCCCTCATCAAGGCCTACGCCGGCATGGTGAAGACCTGTCAACATCCAGTAACAGCCGATCCGGTTGCCGATGAAATTGACCGTGTCCTTGGCATGAACAACGCCTTTGCCAAGCACGCCGCCGCAGAATGCGGACAGGCTGTCGACGACGTCCTGGGAGGTGTCTTTGCCGGGCACAATTTCAAGTAACCGCATGACCTTGACCGGGTTGAAGAAATGAGTGACGACGATGTCTTTCCTGAGGCTTTCCGGTGATCCATAAGTGATGTCACGAAGCGGGATGCCGGATGTGTTGGTGCTGACTATGGAGCCTGCTTTCCTGAGCGGCTCGACGCGTTCAAACAATTTCTGTTTGGTTTCCAGATCCTCGATCACGGCTTCGCAAATCCAGTCGTAATCAGCAATTTTTTCAAGGTCACCCTCCAGCGTGCCAAGGGTAATGTTGGAGGCTTTTTCAGGGGTATCAATAGCCGGTGGGCGGCCATTCATGATGCGATCCATGGCTTTTTCAGCGGCTTCCATGGAGACATCCAGAAGCAGCACTTTGCGGTCCCGTTCGGCACATAAACCAGCGATCCCGGTGCCCATGGTCCCTGCGCCCAGAACGGCGACGGAGTTGATTTCACGTGTCATCTTGAGAGTCTCCCGAATTGACTGAATGGTTTGCCTTGCGTAAAGAGTGAAGAGGTGTTTGTAAAGACGTCCGAGGTAAGTTGGAAGGGAGCAGGAGAAGCACATGGTTGAGCCAAAATTTGCAAAATTCGATACATTGGCATTACACGCGGGCCAGCAACCCGACCCGGCAACCGGTGCGCGCGCCGTGCCGATCTATCAGACGACATCCTATGTGTTTGATGATACGGACCACGCGGCGTCCCTTTATAATCTTGAACGCCCCGGCCATATCTATACCCGCCTCTCAAACCCGACCACCGGGGTGCTGGAGGAACGTGTTGCAGCCCTTGAGGGCGGTGTTGGCGCGGTTGCTACAGCAAGCGGCATGGCGGCACTGTTTCTGGCCGTTGCCACCTTGATGGACAAGGGGGGGCATATTGTTTCCTCAGGCTCACTTTATGGCGGCTCACACAATCTCTTCACCTACACCCTGCCGCGCTTCGGTATTGAGACGACTTTCGTCAATCCACGGGACCCACAAGCCTTCAAGGATGCGATCCGTCCTGAAACCCGCCTCGTGTTTGGTGAAACTCTGGGGAATCCGGGGATTGAAGTGATGAACCTGCCGGTGATTGCCGATATTGCCCATGAAGCCGGTTTGCCGTTTATGATAGATGCGACATTCACGACACCTTATTTGATCAAGGTGTTTGATCATGGTGTTGATCTGGCGATGCATTCCCTGACTAAATTCATGGGCGGTCACGGCACGGCAATTGGCGGGGTTATTGTTGATAGCGGAAAATTTGACTGGGAAGGAAGTGACGGCAGGTTCCCGACCCTGACCGAACCTTATGCCGGATATCACGGGCTGGATTTTGCTGAAGAGTTTGGAACACAGGCATTCGTTATGCGTGCCCGTGCCGAAGGCATGAAAGATTTCGGTGCCTGCCTCAGCCCGGCCAATGCGTTTTATATTCTGCAGGGAATTGAAACCCTGCCGCTTCGGATGCAAAAACATGTCTCGAATGCTGAGGCTGTTGCCGGGTTTCTGGATGGTCACGAAGCGGTTGAGTGGGTCAATTATCCGAGCCTTAAAACGCATCCGGATCATGAACTTGCGAAAACCTTGCTGCCCAAAGGGGCCGGGTCGATCCTGAGTTTCGGGATCAGGGGCGGCCGTGATGCGGGCCGGAAATTTATCGAATCCGTTTGTCTGGCGTCACACCTCGCCAATATCGGGGACGCGAAAACACTTGTGATCCATCCGGGCAGTACGACGCATCAGCAGATGAGTGCCGCAGATCTGGATGCCGCCGGGATTGGTGAAGGGATGATCCGCTTGTCCGTCGGTATTGAAGATGCCGGGGATATCATTGATGACTTGAAGCAGGCGCTTCGCGTCTCGCAGAAGGATTGAGGGTTTTACGATGGAAGTGACAGTTCAGGGCCAAATGGTACATGCTGCGACGGGAGGTCGGGCATGGAACGGGGATGAGCCAGCGGTTATTCTTGTTCACGGGGCCGGGCTGGATCGTACCATATGGCAATTGCAGACCCGCAATATTGCCTATATGGGCAGGCGGGCTATTGCTGTTGACCTTCCGGGACATGGACGTTCCGGTGGGGCACTGCTTGCCACAATCGAAGATATCGCCGACTGGATACCCGGATTTATGGATGCTGCCGGTATAAAGACGGCAAAACTGATCGGCCATTCCATGGGTGCGCTGGTAACGCTTGAGGCGGCAGCGCGGCATCCGTCACGGGTCGATAAGCTCTGCCTGATGGGGGTTTCTGAAATGATGCCTGTTCACCCGGACCTGCTCGACGCTGCGGAAAAAAACCAAACCCTTGCACCTGAACTGATTGTCTATTGGGGGCTCGGCGAAAAAGCCAAAATCGGGGGGCATCCACATCCGGGGCTCTGGGTTCACAATGCATCGCAAACCCTGCTGGAGCTTTCCGGTGAGGGGGTGTTGTTCAATGATCTATCAGCATGCAATGCCTACAAAGGGGCGTTGGAGGCTGCTGCGAAGGTTAAATGTGAAACCCTGTTTGTGCTTGGGAAAGACGACATGATGACACCAGCCCGCAAGGCCAGATCACTAGCCGATGCAATTGAGAACTCTGCGACCATATTGATTGAACGGTGTGGCCATATGATGATGAGTGAACGCCCCAATCAGGTTTATGATGCGCTGAAGGGTTTTGTTTAAAAAAGGACTTTATAGAGTCCGTTAGCCGCGTCATGAAGTTCGAACCCCTGATTCTGGCATTGCTCCTGAACGCTGCCGGATACCAGAATATCACCATCCTCGGCCTGAACGCAGATTGAGGCTGCCATTTTAACAGTCGGGCTGGTGAGGAGTTGATTGTCGATCTGTGCGTCACCAGTGTAAATACCTATCCTGAGTGCCAAGGAATGGTCCGGGTTTTCGCTATTGTGTGCAGAAATAGCCTGCTGGATGCGAATCGCGGCTCCGAGCGCAGCCAGCGCATTAATGAAACTGGCAATGATACCGTCTCCGGTATGCTCGGTTTCTTCACCATGCGTTTTGGCTAATGCGGTCCTGACGATGGCGTTGTGGGTACGCACCGCATCAGTCGATGAATGCAGGTCAATGAGGTCCGTGATCATAATTGTGGTTTGGGGGACATCATTTCCGGTTCCGTCATGATTAAGCAGCCAGCCACTGATAAGGTTGGGCAAATCAGCAAAGCAGTCCGGTTCTTCTGCTAGATGATGCTCCATAACCCGCTTTCCCGCATGAATGAGAGGACTGTATTTCGGGTCTTTGCTGTAGTCAGTGAATTTTTGTGTGAACGCGTCGACCGTATCCGAGCGGGTATCAAGCGCGCCAACAGTTTCGCGTATCAGGATGAAGCGCTGGATATTATTGAGAGACGATATCACCGCAAACCGGTCTGCAGCGCCCGCCAGAAATAAACTGATGGCGAACGTTGTTTCCGGGTCCAGTGCTTCGATCCTGTCGGCCAGAACCGTCAGGCTGCGCTCAACAAAGCGCAGGACAGAGGTTCGGTTTTCATCGGACATACACAAACTCCATGTTAAAAGACGCTTGCCTGACGAAGGGCAGCGAGGGTCAAGAATACCAGAAATGCAGTTACTGTAGCGGCAACAACATTGCGCTTGAAGATGATAAACACAGCAAACCCGATGATCATGGCGGCAACCCGGTCAACAGTGGATGTTTGTTCAAGCGTTCCGACGGGTAACAAAAGAATACGTGTGATCAAGCCGGCAAGCATCGCGTAGGCGACACAGCTGAACCATTGAAAAATCGGTCCGTTTGGATCGATGCGACTGGCAACGGCGACGCCAAGGGCTCGCCAAAAAAATGTCGCGAGAATGCTGCAGCTCAGGACAAACCAGGGTGTCTGCTCAATCATTCCCGCGCCTCCTGATCAGGCGATCAAGGAAGAAAGCCGCCGTCCCGGCGACAAGGCCCGTGATCGGAACACCCCAGTTTGGTGCAATCTGATGAATAAGCGGCCCTGTGATCGCGCCAATGATGACAGCGATAATGCAGTTGCGGGCCCGAACACTGGAAAACACGAAGACAAAGTAAGCAGGATTGAGAAATACCAGGCTGAGGGTCACATAGAGCGGCATGGTTCCTGCCAGAACAAAACCCGCTGTAACACCAAGCACACCGCCGGTCATGCAGGCCAGAGAGACGCCCATATAAAACGGGAAGCGTTCCATTAAAGGCATTTCCGGGCATCGGCTCATGGCGACAGTCCAGATGTTTATCGACATCACCTGGCCCATCACATAACGCCACCTGTGCGCCCGCCTGTCGCCTCTGAACATGGGCATCATAACAACAGACATCGGCATAAAGCGGAGGTTCGCCATGGATGAGGCGGTGATAATCGCCAGCAACGGCGCGCCAATCGCGAATAGCTCAAGCATCGCCACCTGACCGGGCAGGCCCCAGATCCCAATAGTAGACCCAATGCCGATATCAAGGTTTAACCCGGCGGTGCGTACCATTGATCCAAAACCTGTCATGCTGGCGAAAACCATCCAGAAAGGCATGGTTAACGCGGCGATAAGCCCGGATATGAAGGCTTTGCCATTTTTAACAGGAGGCTCGGAATCAGAGGAGGCGGGTTTCAAGTCGATCACGTGAGGGCCTGTACAGTCAAGGAGCGTAAAGTGTCAAAAAGATGCAAACAGACAATAAATGAGACAAAAATGATTAATTAATTGATTTATGAAGAAATAATTCTATAATCATGCCATTCATTCTATTTCTTCCGCTAACGGAACTACAATGCCTGAATCAAAAAATGAAGGCGCATCTGCGTTACAGAAGTCATTAGCCGTCCTTGAAGCCTTGCTTGACAGCGAGCGTCCTCTGGGTTTGGCAGACGTGGCGCAGCAAATAGATATGCCGCGTCAAACGGTTTACCGGATTGCAC
>Ga0316205_10005397_pt1 | contig 10615 bp, 2 predicted proteins | sample 3monthpyrite_MG_FD_204941 | JGI IMG/M metagenome (GOLD analysis project Ga0316205, IMG submission 204941) | Microbial mat bacterial communities from mineral coupon in-situ incubated in ocean water Damariscotta River, Maine, United States -... | ecosystem: Environmental > Aquatic > Marine >...
TTAAATGGTCTTCCCCGAGTAATATATCCGTGATTTGACCGCTGTATTTTATTGCGGTTTCACGCATAAAGCCCATCATTGGCCAACCCCATAATGCTGAAAAAAGAACTCCATCTTCTTCAAAAAACGGATTGGTCATATACGTGCATTCGATTACATGTTCAACAGCGCTACGATTTGTTGAAGACCCACCGATAAGATCAATAACAACCGTTCCTTTTTGAAGTACATTTACAACATGTTCTTTAGTTAATAAATAATTTAAACCTCGCAAGTGCTTTGGTTGTTCTGCACCATTTATGATCAAATCAGCATCTTTCAAAAAATCCTCTATTTGTTCTTTTTGGGTTTGATGTTTCCCTAAGATGTGAATCGTTTTTACCCCCGCTCTGTAGCATTCATCAATAGCTCCCATTCCTACATTTCCGTAGCCCATCACCGTAACAGTTGCATTAACCGGGGGCAATTTTTGTGGACTTTCTTCCGCCAAAAGCTTTAGTCCATATCTTGCACCTGCCCTTCCTGTTTCATGAAGTGCTTCAATTTTTCTTTTTCCGAATTTTGGGGCAGGATTAACGTGGCGATAATACAAAAGAGCTTCATTTCCATGTTCTATGGCAAATTTATTTACATCATAATAGCGAACATTATTTGCTTCAAGAGTTGCAATAAGATGAGGCGCGTCTGTTATTGTGGTTGAATCAAAAACCACCCGAATTTGATTATTTAACTCACCAATATCTTCAATTGAACCATCAACATGATGAAGTATCAAGCTTTTAGGACTGTGGTTCATTAATCGCCTGATTACACCAGACATTTGTATCGAGTAGCCAATAATGTGGAATTCATCTTGGTCGATGCCGGCTATACGAAGATCTTGTTCTATACAGTTATCTGCGGCCATTAATCCTAAAACCAACTCGCGAGGAAGTTTTTCAGGTGATTGAACCACATCCTCCATAGCAATTACATTAATCTGATGTTTCTTTAAAAGTTGGGCTCTTTCAGGAAATGAGTGAAAATGAGCCATGCAAAAAATGGTGGTTTTATTGCGCATCAACTTAATGCTGTCCATAGCAGGACCTTTAAATTTTATTATCAAGTCTTTATCACGATAAAGTTCTTCATGATTTACAATAATTGCACCGGCATCTAAATACTCCTGATCACTAAAATTAACTCGCTCTCCGGCACCACTTTCAACCTGTACCTTTGCTCCTTGCTCAATTAATTTTTTTATATCTGATGGAATTAGAGCTACACGTTCTTCTAAAGCTCCAGGATTTTCCGGTGATTCAACTTCTTTGGCGAGTCCAATTTTTTTGTACATAATGCGATGATTCAACAAATGGTTAATAGTCCAATTATTTGCTCTGAGAATATGAAATGTACGTAGAATTCAATTGAATTTAGGTAGAGCAATCAACTGATTTACTGGATTTCAACTAATTGATATATCCCTGAGCTTGTTGCAACGAGGAGACCAAATTGATAAGAATAATCGACATCATAAATTACCAAATTCAAATTTGGTTGATCGATAGAATGCCAGGTATCGCCTTCATCTAAAGAAGAATAAATGCCACCTCCCAGTACACTCAGATAAATCTCACCGGAGGTTAAAATTTCTAAATCAGTGACAATATTTGCAAAAATTGGTTCCGGCCATGTTTCCTCCCAAGTACGGCCGTCGTCGGTGGATTTAAATACTTTAGACCGACTGGTACCGACAAATATAGTTCCATTATTTGCTACAGCCGCTGCAGTTAGTGAATTTGTTGGCAAATTCGAATCAACTAAGCCTGCGGAAATGTTATTTACATCTAGAAGTTTAATTTGATTTCCGGCTTTAAAAAAGAACCAATTAGCAGCGTTAGAAATCAACTCGAGATCATCCGTTAAATTTGTAATAATTGGGGTTACGTTTTCTTGATCTAAATTGTATGAGGAAAACTGATTCATAGAATCAATGAAATGTAAATTGTTATCCCAGTATAAAATTTTGCTATGAAAATCTGGGAAGTTCAATTCTCTAAAATCATCGTAAGGTAATACAGACTCCCTGATTGTGGAATCTGAATAGGAATAAATCCGATACTTTGATGTGTCAAAAATTAAGCCAGACCTATTTCTATAAAACTCCAGTTCAACAATTTCCGCATCCGATCCTATGAAAACTTCTAATCCTGTAAAGGCTACATAGGTTTCAGGATTCTGAAACACATCACTCTTAAATGATTCAATGCTAAAAACTAAGGTATCAGCAAGTGCAATTTGGTTCCATTTATAGTTCGGGAAGTATTCAATATTTGAATCTCGTGTGGAAGTGGTTGTTTCGGAACATTGGATTAAAAGAAATCCACACAGTAAAAGGTAAAGTCTGCCTGCCATCATCGTACAATAAAAGAAAAGTTGATAACATTATTTGCAGTCCAAAATAATGATAAATAATTCTATGTCCGAAAATAAAAGCCCCTATGGGGTCAACCAGTAGGGGCATAGGGTACAGAATAAATAAGGTGTGTTTTAAAAATATGCGATAGTAGTTGTAAGGTTTCCATCATATTGACCACGTAATTTTTCACCAGAATCGGCTAATTTTGCTCCAATAATTACAGATTGATGGATTTCATCTTCAAATACATTCTTATCAGACTCCAGTGTAATACTTTCCCCAAATTGATTTGTTAGAGTGAAAGAAGATTCGCTATTGATAAGAGTCTCTATATTTTTTGGAGATGTAAGTGCAAATCCTCCAGTATTAATTTGATTTGTTTCAAAATCGATTTCCATTTCATGAACACTCGAAATTGTGCTTCCACTAATAACATTTACCGTAACATTCATCACAGCTGTTGCCGACTTCTGAGCAAAAATTCCGCTGCTCACGGTTAGAATTGTAATGAATGTCCAGTAAATGTATTTCGCTCTCATGACTAGTTGCTTATGTTCTCTTGATTTTTTCTCTCTTGACTAATTTCAATATATTAAAATTCTCTAACATTAAAAAATTCTAATTTATTAAATTTCACTTACTTTGCTTTTAGGTCATTCATAAATACTTGTAAATTAATAATAACTTGCTGGTACAATATTTTTCATTTTATTTTTTAGGACACTTATTATTGTACATTGAACTCTCTTCTCAAGTATAGATCACACTTTCAGCAGTAATTTGGAGTCATTTTTTAGGCATTTTGAATAGCATTGATCTTCTATGAATCTCTGAGTTTTCATTAAATAAGAAGCACCATAAAGTGCACTGCCGGTAAAGAATTTCTAAATAGCAGGATGTACAAATAACCAGTTAAAAGCTGCCGACAGTTTTGTTATAGAATGTCATAATTTTGTATTCAGCGTAATAGAACCTCTAAAAAGTTGCCCCACAGAACGTAGTTTAGTAGAATAAATCGTCATAAGAACTGACAGTTTTGTTGTAGTAGACAAAGGTAAATACGCAATAATATCAACTATTAGATTACATGACTTTCACACTTTAAATATAAGTAAAGGGGTTAATTATTCTGTTAATCAGAATAAAATTATGCATTGAAATAGATGCAAGATTACTGTGATATAGACTTATATTTTATTAGCTTGAACTAGATTTTTTAAGCAAGGGTAAATTTATGAGTAAGAACGGGGTTCGCAATTGGCTTGGAGCTTTCGTAGTTGTTCTGCTGCTAAATAGCTTATCAGTAGGTCAAAATATGATTCTACAACCTGCCACTGTCGAAGATTCAGATGGGAATTATAACACTAAGTTATTATTAAAGAGAGATAGCGAATTTCGTTTAAATTGGACTCGATTAGATGGTTCAAATTTAAATTTGAATGGAACAGGTTCAAGTTTAGTTATTGGCAGAATTCCAAATACTTATGATGTAGTTTCTGTAAATGTAACCGGTAGATTTGAAGATCTAATACCGGATGATATTAACCTATCACCCGGAAGGTATTATGCAAGAATAACTAACTCTACAAAAACCACCACTACCGAAATTCAAGATGATTTTGAACAAAATGGGTCATCTATACTCTATTCAAACGAAATTTTACTGCTAGTTGAGGCCAATGAAGCACCTTCAATTATAGCCCCTAGAGGGAATATTGATAATCCGTCGCCAACATTTCAATGGACAGCAGTATCGGGCGTGCCTTCGTATTGGTTAATTGTATCTAGTACGCCTTTTGATATTACTGAAGATGAGAATGGAGATATAGCCATTGAAGGTGCAACTATTGTTTGGCAATATGTTTCACCAAATACTACTGCAGATTATGGAGCGATAAACCCATTATCACCATTTACTGAGGAAGCGCCACCTTTAAATTCAGGTCAGGAATACAGTTATACTGTACTTAATGTTTATGAAGATAATAACCCAACTTTTACTAGTACAGTTTTCGGCGGAATAGTTCCGTTTACTTACATCGATCCCGACGCATTACCGGTAACAAACTTATTGAGTCCTGCTAATGATGTTACATTTTTTGCAGAACCGATTATAACATTTGAATGGGAAGAAGTTTCATCAGCAGTTAATTATACGATAAGTGTTTTACAAATAGTTAAACAGCAAGGTATAGATGTAACTATTCCTATTTGGTCAATAATAACAAGCAATACGTTAGTTGAATATCCTGCCATTGAGAATCTTAAAAATGGTGAATATCAATGGAATATAATTACCAATAATTCGACCGGAGGTGGATCAACAAGCGAGAGTAGATTTTTTAATTATGAGGTAGAAACAGGAGAGTTTGCAGCTAGTTTACAATCTAGTTCAGATAACTCGCAAATTTTAGGAGCTGAATTAACAGCAAAGGCGATCTCAGATGGTGTAACCCCGGTATTACCCTTTTTTGTACAAAGCGAAACTCATTATGATAGTTTAGTTACCGGTACTTATGAATTTGTTGCAACAAAAGAAGGTTTTGAAAACGGAGTTGGTGAATTTGAAATTAATAATGGAAAAACCACAAGATTCACTTTAGAAATGGCTCCCCTTCCATCAAGCATTAGTGGGAAAGTAGCAAATCAAGATAATGAAGACATTGATAATGCTCGTGTTGTTATAAATAATATAGCTTCAAATTTCAGTGATGAAACGGTAAGTGATGGGAATGGTAATTTTAATTTTTCGTTGAACGAGGGCACTTACCAAATAGAAGTATCAAAAACCGGATTTATTTCAGCAGAAGAGCAAACCATTTCTGTTGGGCTAAATGAACAATTATCGATTACTGAAACCTTTGTTTTAACCAATGATGAAGCATCCATATCCGGATTTGTTTATAACGATCAAGGCGAACCGATCCAAAGAGCTAAAGTTACAATAACTGATGAAGTGAATTCTTATGAAACGAACACAAATGGCTCCGGACTATTTCAATTTATTATATCAAGTGGAACATGGACACTATCAGCGGAAAAAATTGGCTTTGTTAAAGGTGAAAATCAAACTGTTTCACTATCAACCGGTGATGTTGCTCAAAATCAAAATTTCATACTAACTGGGAATGCAAATCAAGTTACCGGATTTGTTCGAGAGCGCATTACAAATGAAGATGGGTCGGTTGGCACAACTATATTTGATGATGTTGAAGTTAAAGCAATTCCTAATGTTGGCGAAGCAATCTCGACAAGAACTAGCAGAAATGGGCAATATTCATTGTCATTGAGAAGTGGTTCTTATACAATAGAAGCTATTGAAGAAAACTACACTTCAAACGAAGAACGAGAGTTAGTGATTGGTATCGCTGTGGGTGAGACCATTTCCGGAATGGATTTTGAGTTAATCCCTAATCCTAGTTCTATTTCGGGTACGGTAACTTTGCCAGATGGCAATGGTGTACAAGAAGCAGTTGTTACCGTTGAAAATGTGGGAACAGTTACCACGTCAGGTAGTGGGTTTTATGAAATTAGTGTACCGGAAGGGGCACAAACAGTCTCCGTTTTTAAAAATGGGTTGGTTTCACCGGATGCAAAAAATGTTGCCGTATCAATAGGGCAGGATTTAACAGGTGTAGATTTTGAAATGACTCCAAATGCTGGAACAGTTTCAGGTATCATCACTTCGGGAGGGGAATCAATTTCAAATACTCGAATTAAAGCAGTAAATACAGCTACAAATGCTACAGCTGAATTAACAAACAACCTAAATGGAACTTATAGTTTTAATTTAAATTCAGGAACTTGGTATTTACGAGCTGATAAATCTGGGTTTTTAAGTGACTCAACAGATGCTTTAGTGATTGGTCCCGGTCAACAATTAGTGAACCAAAATTTATCACTTCTAGAAAATTTGACTTCCGTTCGTGGCACAATAACTGATGGAATTGATGCTCTTAGAAATGCCGATGTTACTGTTACAAGATTAGACGGTTCTGAATTTGAGCAAAGTACCGTAACGCAAATAAATGGAACGTACGCGTTTAGTTTGCCTGCAGGTAAAGCTTACCTAATCAGAGCTACAAAAGATGGATTCAAATCAAGTTCAAGTGAAACAGACAACCTGATACCCGGGGAGACAGTAAACCAAGATTTCGAATTAAGTGCCAATCCTGGATCTATTGCTGGAAAAATTACAGTAGACGGTGATAGGGTATTAAAAAATGCAAACGTCACAGCAACAAATAGCAACGGTTTGGCAATTGATAGTACAAGAACATCAGCAGATGGACGATATCTACTTGGACTGGAACCGGATACCTATACTATCACAGCAAAAAAGGCAGGTTATACACCATCTACGAGTAATTCAACGATAGAAATAGGGCAAAATATTACCGGTATAAATTTATCTATAGAGGAGAATTTCGCATTAATTAGTGGCCAAATAACCGATACCGATGGCATCGGTATTGAGCAAGTATTTGTAAACATTCAAAAAAATGGAGCAGTAGGTGCGAGTACGGTCACCGATCAAGATGGAAATTTCAATATTTCCGGTTTAACAAGGGGTGATTTCACCATAGACTTGACAAAAAATGGGTTTATTTCAACCTCAGAAACCGTTCAGCTAAATGACGGTGATTTTCTAACCTATAACCGTGAGTTAACGTCAAAAGATGGCAGTATTTCTGGTGTCATATCAGATGAAAATGGAATAGCAATCGAAGACGCCACGGTAACTGCAACAAATTCTGATGGTACGAATTATACAAGTATCACGAATGAACTTGGAGCTTATACAATTGGAGCCGTTGAGCCATCAAATTATAGCGTAAATGCATCGAAAACCGGTTACACAACTTCGCAAGGCACATTAGCTGAAGTAACAATTGATGACATAAATGTGAGTAACATTAATGTTTCAAACCTGATTCCAAATAATGGCGTTATTCAGGGAACTATCACAAATCGGTTTACAGGAGATCCAATCAAAAATGTACAGGTATCTGCTGTAGGTACACGTGGCTCCGGCTTTGTGATAACAGGCGCGAATGGCAGTTTTGAATTGGTGAACTTAATTCCGGCTGACTACACCATAATTAGTACTAAGAATGGATTTAAATCAGATACTGTCTCGGTAACCATTGAGCCAACCAACCCAACTTTGGTTGTTAGTAGAGATTTGTTACAAAATAATGGTTCAATAATTGGAAAAATAACCGATGACAATGGGGATAATTTATCATTCAGAGTTACGGTAAAGGCATCGAATAATTCTGAAACCCTGACGACTCAAACAAATGACACAGGAGATTTTACATTTGAAGGCATTGAAACTGGAGTCACTTATAAAATTGAAACAGATATTTATCGAGAGGGTTATAAAAACACATCAACCTCGATAGACGTTCCGGTTGGAGTTGATGAAATTAGTTTAGATAAGCCTCTTGAAGTAGTTATTAATCAGGGAATAATTTCGGGGAACGCCGGTATTGGTTCTGCCACAATTAAATTACTTAATGCATCAACAAATCAGATAATTGAGCTAACAAGTTCAAATGTATCGGGAAATTATCGATTTAAATTTCTTGAGGCCGGTAGTTACAAGATTACTGTAAATAGATTAGGGTATATTTTTAGCCCAAACACTTCAAGTACAATCAACTTGAGTTCGACAGAAACTGCAGTTCAGGATTTCAATGCACAAGCTAATATCGGAACACTTACCGTTTCAACAGTAACAGGGAATGCTCAGCCAAAATCTAATGTAAATGTTTCCATTATTTCAATTGATACTACGGTAATTCTTTCAGGCAAATCATCAAAAAAAGGAATTACGGTTTTTAAAGATATTAAAGCCGGTACAGAATATACCGTTCGAGCTTCATTTGATCGTTTTAACAGCAATCCGGCAGTAAGAACGGTTAGTTTATCATCGGGCGACTCCATCTCTACAAGTTTTGAATTATCGGCAAATTCATCATCTATAAGTGGATTGGTAAAACTAAACTCAGATGGTACCCTTAAAAACCTAAGCGGAGCCAATGTTAAAGCGATTTTAAATAGTACGGGACAGTCTTTCGAGTTAAGTACTAATAAAACCGGAAGCTATAGTTTTTCTGATCTTGCCGTCGGAACATATAGTATAATCGCTGCGGCAAGTGGATTTACGCAAGATACCGTTTTAGTGAATTTGACTGCCGGATCTGATCTTACTGCCGATGATTTAATTCTTGAAAAAGCATCCGTTGATATTCTTGGGTATGTATTCTACAAAGGAAAAGGTGTTGAATCTATAAACGTGGAAGCAATATCAAAAACAACTAGAACCACGATTACAGATTCTAATGGTCGATATAGGTTTTTAAGCCTTCCCATTAAAACCGGCGACACCGATACAACTACATTTAAAATTAAAATTACTTCAGGCTTATTCGTAAAAACCTATGTTGTTACTTTAACAGCAAATGATGTAGGTAAGCGTAAAACTTTACCGATAACAAATTTACCAAGTGGTCAAATCAATCTCACAATAACCGATGGCGTTTCACCACTAGGAGGAGCCATATTGGAATTTGGGTTATCCGGGGGTGAATCAAATAGTATTGTAACCGGTTCAGACGGCACTTTTAACTCAGATGAAAACCTTAGAAAAGCTACTTATGTGGTTTCAGTTGCAAAAAAAGGGTTTCTGATACCGCAAAATACAATTCGTATAGTTTTACTTTCTGATACCACTATTCTGAGTAGTCAAATCACTATTCCATATCGCCAAGTAACTGTTAAAGAGATTCTTGCTGATGAACGCACTCCAATTTCAGTAGTAAATCCATCTGGATATAATAATGACGGAGCATTTGGATCACTTTTTTATAAAACAGCATCTCAAAATCAATTTGCATCGGTTGAAATGACTAAAAATGGGGATTCTCTTACCGCCGTGATACCCGCTCTAAATTCAACGGAAGAAGTAGCTTTCTACACAACTATTAAAGATACATTAGCCAATAATACTTTCGTAAGTCGCCAAACATCCCTTGTTCCATTAGCTAGCGGTATTTTAACAAATGTTCGCGTCTCACCAACGGTTAATGGTCAATTGTTGCGAGTTGGTGAAATTTACAATCTGGAATTATTTGTGCGAGATGGAGTGAATAAATCTCTGGAAGAAGCGTTTTTAGGAGTTGATGCAATTGGTACTGTAAACTGGATAAACTTATCTGATACCACCGGTCTTGATTTAAAGAATCAGGAAGGCACAAATATTCAAATTATTCCAACTAAGCCCGGTACTTATTCTATCAATGTATCTGCAATACTTGATGGTAGCTCAGTAAGTTCAACCATCACATTTGTTGCAAATGAAGTTCCACTAGAAAGTATAGTTGTAAGTAGTCCCGGAAGACAGCTTCAAAATTCTGCAAGCCATGTGTTTTCTTACTCTGCCGTTGATACTTCCGGCAATTCCGTGTTATTAGGTGAAAGCCTCAATTGGGAAGTGAAGCCGTCAACTTTTGGAAACATAGATAAGAGAGGGCAATTCACCCCTAAAAATAGCAACTTACTTGGCTTATTTTCAGTTTCGGTTACAGACTCCGTTTCAGGATTATCCGGTAATTCTGAGCAAATAGAGTTAGTAGCTAGAATTAGGCCAGACGAAGCCTATACATTAATTAATGGCGAAGGTTTAGAATTGGAATTACCAAGCGGTTCTGTTGATATACCTTCTCAAGTTTCATTAATTGAAACAAGGCCGGCGCCATCCAAAAAGTTTGTATTTGGCCAAGGAACGGATCAGAGCTATACCGTAGGAGATCGTATTTATGTGCTTTCACTTTCAGGAAGCGAATTGAAATCTATTGCCCGATTAACTATACCAACAGACACTACTTTTTCGGCATTAAATACGGGTGTTCGTGAAATTGGCAGGTTCAACTTTACTACCCTTCAGTGGGAAATTTTCGGAACTATAGCTTCAAAAAGTTTCAATCAGTCCATTGCCGGAACAGTTGCGACCGAAAAACTTGGCCAATTTGCCGTCTTGTCTACAAATCAATCGCTGGGATTAAGTAATGCTGCTGTTTTGCCAAGTCCATTTTCTCCGGACATTGCACCTGTAAAAATTGGGTATTGGCTTGATACAGCCTTTCCACCAGCTAAGGTTACCATCAAAATTTATAATGTAAGAGGCGAATTGGTTAGAACATTGCTGGA
>Ga0316205_10005398_pt1 | contig 10615 bp, 8 predicted proteins | sample 3monthpyrite_MG_FD_204941 | JGI IMG/M metagenome (GOLD analysis project Ga0316205, IMG submission 204941) | Microbial mat bacterial communities from mineral coupon in-situ incubated in ocean water Damariscotta River, Maine, United States -... | ecosystem: Environmental > Aquatic > Marine >...
GCGCGCCCGGTCTGGAAGTGGCGGGTGGGCTCGGCGATCTGCTCGCCTCAGCCGATATCATGGTTGACTGCACACCGAAAAAGGTCGCCAGGCTCAACGTCGAGACTTACCGGGAAAAGGGTATCCGGTTCGTCGTTCATGGCGGTGAAAGACACGAGGTGACCGGCCATTCCTTTGTCGCCGAAGCGAATTATGTCAGCGCCATAGGTTACGACAGCACCCGCGTCGTATCCTGCTACACCACCTCGATCGTGCGTAAGCTGACGGTGCTCAAGCGCGCTGGGTTGCTCGGCGCGGCACGCGGAACGCTGCTGTGGCGCGCGACCGATCCATCGGAAAGCCATTTGGGCGGGATCATGAACACGCTTGTCCCCGAACCCGAGATCCCCAGCCATCAGGGCTCGGATGCACAAAGCGTCGATCCGGATCTTGACGTGATCACGATGACCGTAAAGGTGCCGCAGGCCCTTGCCCATCTGCACTATTGGTCGGTCAGGATGCCGCGCAAGGCCTCCAGGGACGAGGTGTTGGAAGCGTTCCGCGCCTCCTCGCGCATCGCTTTGATCCGGATGGCGGACGGGCTGGGCGTGCTCAACGCGGTCAAGGAAATGATGGCCGATTTCGGACGCCCCAACGACAGCCTCTATGAGGTGGCCCTGTGGGAGGACATGCTGAAGATCGAGGGCGACGAGCTCTTTTATGCCTACATGGTCGACAATCAGGCCATCGTGATCCCCGAAACCATCGACGCGATCCGCGCCCTGACCGAAGCCGACGGGGCCGCATCGATCGCGCGCACCAACGCGGCACTTAGGGTCGGGGCATTCCTGCCGGACTGATCGGGATTTGGGGCGCAGGGGTGGCCCCTGCGCCCAAGGCGCTGCCGTCAGTCGTCGGCGATCATTGTGCCCGCGCGGCCATCCAGCAGGGCCAGCGCATCTTCAAGACGGCCCACGGATGCAAACCGGTTCCGGCCCGACGCAAATGACGCGGCTGCGGCCACCTTCGGGGCCATCGACCCGTCCGGCAGATCGAGCCGCGCCGCGTCCGCTGGCGACATGCGGGTGATGGCGGCCTGCGCTTCGGTGCCGAAATCGCGGAACACGCCTTCGACATCCGTCAGCAACAGCAAAGCGTCGGCATTCAGCTTGTGGGCCAGAAGCGCCGTCGCGTGATCCTTGTCGATCACCGCCTCGATCCCGATCAACGATCCGTCCGGCCGCCGGACGACAGGAATGCCGCCACCGCCCGCACAGATCAGCGTGACATTCTGTTCGAGCAGCAGTTCCAGCACCCGCAAATCCGGGATGTCCATCGGCATCGGCGATGGCACTACCCGCCGCCAGCGCGCACCGTCCGGGGCGATGCTCCACCCCCGGGCCTGCGCGAGTCGTTCGGCTTCCGCCTTGTCGTAGACCGGGCCGATGAACTTGGTCGGTCTGGCAAAGGCAGGATCCTTGGGATCGACTTCGACCTGAGTCAGCAGGGTTGCGACAGGCCGGTCATGGCCCAGGGCATTCTCAAGCTCCTGCTCGATCATGTAGCCGATCATGCCGTCGGTTTCCGCCCCGAGCACATCCAGCGGGAACACCTCATCAGGTTTGTAGGCCGCACCCTGCAACGCGAGCAGGCCGATTTGCGGCCCGTTGCCGTGAGTGATGACCAGTTGGTGCCCAGCCTCGATGATCTGCGCCAACGCGGCGGCCGCGGTGGCGACATTTGCGCGCTGGTTCTCTGCCGTCAAAGGCTCGCCGCGCTGCAACAGCGCATTTCCCCCAAGGGCTGCAACGATAAGCATGGGCTAGCTTCCCAGCGTGGCGACGAGCACCGCCTTGATCGTGTGCAGCCGGTTCTCGGCCTGGTCAAAGACAATAGAGGCCGGGCTTTCAAACACCTCTTCGGTGACTTCCATCGCCGTGATGTCGAAATGCTTGGCAATCTCGGCACCAACCTCGGTCTCGGCATTGTGGAACGCCGGCAGGCAATGCATGAATTTCACCCTCGGATTGCCGGTCTTCGCCATCACCTCGGCATTGACCTGGTAGGGCAGCAGCTGGCGGATACGCTCTTCCCACTTGTTCTTGGATTCGCCCATCGACAGCCAGACATCGGTGTAGATGAAATCGACGTCTTTCACCGCCTCATCCACGTCCTCGGTCAGCATGATCCGTGCGCCGGTTTCGGCGGCGATGCCATCGGCCTCGTCACGGATCGCTTGCTCGGGCCAAAGGCTTTCGGGCGCGCACAGGCGCACATCCATGCCCATCTTGGCCCCGCCGATCAGCAGGCTGTCGCCCATGTTGTTGCCCGCATCGCCCATGAAGCAATAGGCGATCTCGCGCAGCGGCTTGTCGGAATGTTCCTGCATGGTCAGGAAATCGGCAAGAATCTGCGTTGGGTGGAACTCGTCCGTCAGCCCGTTGTAAACCGGCACCCCGGCAAATTGCGCCAGCGTTTCGACGATAGGGTGACCAAATCCGCGATACTCGATCGCATCGTAGACGCGGCCCAGCACGCGGGCGGTATCCTTGACGGTTTCCTTCTTGCCCAGATGCGACCCCGATGGGCCTAGGTAGGTGACATGCGCGCCCTGATCGTGGGCCGCCACCTCGAAACCCACGCGGGTACGGGTGCTGTCCTTTTCAAATATCAGCGCGATTTCCTTGCCGGTCAGGCGTGGCACTTCGGTGCCAGCGTACTTCGCCGTCTTCAAATCGGCGGAAAGTTTCAGCAAAAAGCCGATTTCCTGCGGCGAGAAATTGCGCAGAGCCAGAAAATGGCGGTTTCTCAGATTATAGGACATGGGATTTCCTTGTCGCCAAAGGGTTCAGATTGCGTCGCGGATCGTCGGGCAGCTCATGCAGTGGCTGCCGCCCCTGCCCCGGCCCAGTTCGGCACCGGGGATGGCCAACACCTCGATCCCGGCTTGCCTAAGGGCGGCGTTGGTATCGTCGTTGCGGTCATAGCCGATGACGACGCCGGGGCGCAGCGCCAGCACGTTGTTGCCGTCATTCCACTGTTCGCGCGATTGCTCGGCCGCGTCGGCCCCGCCGGTCGGTACCAGATGCAGTTTCTTGTGGCCCAAAATTTCAGCGGTGATCTCGAACAGGTGGCGGGCGTCGCGACGGATATCGAGCGCCGCCTTGCCCGCGCCCGGGCGCAGGTCATAACAGGTGATGGCATCCGCCACCTCCTTGAACGTGGTCACGACATCGCCGCCGCAATGGGTGAAAACGGTGTCCAGATGCATCGCTGCGCGCGAGCTGGGCATCTGGCAGGCGATGACGCGCGTCACGTCGCCACCCTCGAACAACGCCTCGGCCAGTTGGCCCACCGCCTGCGGGGTTGATCGTTCGCCCATGCCAACCATGACGACACTGTGCCCGATGGGCATGATGTCGCCCCCTTCCAGCGTGGCCGAACCGAATTCGCGCGTCGGATCGCCAAACCAGACCCGCGCCTGACCTGCGAACGTCGGGTGAAACCGATAGACCGCCGCCATCAGCAAAGTTTCGGGCCGTCGCGCCGCGAAATGCATCGGGTTCAGGCTGACGCCGCCATAGACCCAGGCCGAATTGTCGCGGGTGAAGATGAAATTCGGCAGCGGCGGCAACACGAAACCATGCGGGCCAAGATAGCTGCCGAACATGCCGGAGGGTGTGAAGGGCAGATCATCCACCCTGATGCCGCCGACGAGCAAGCGGGCCAGTTCCTCGCCCGGCAGCTCCTCCATCCAGCCGCGCAAATCGTCCCGCATTCCCACGCCGACGTCATTGCGGGTGATGCGGTGGTCAAGAACCCAAGCGCGCGCGTCGGATATGTCCAGCGTCTCGCCAAGCAGCGCCATGGCGTCCAGCACCTCGACCCCTTCGGCGCGCATGATGTTGGCAAAGACGGCGTGATCCTTGATCGCCTGTTTGACCCAGAACACATCGTCAAACAGCAGGTCCTCGCGGTTGTCCGGCGTCAGTCGCCGATGCGCCAGGCCGGGCGGGGATACGATTACCTGCCGCAATGTGCCGGTTTCGGAATGAACGCCCAATTTTGGTTCAGACATCTGGGATGCCTCCTTTTTTAGTCAGAGAATGGCGGCCAGGCTGATTCCGGCCGAGATGAAGACAACGAGGATCAGCAGCAGGGGCCAGACGAAGACGACCCAGCGGTCGAACGACACGCGCCCGATGGCCAAACCGCCGATCACCACCGCAGAGGTGGGCGTGATCAGGTTCACCAGGCCGCTTGCCGATTGATAGGCCGTCACCACGAGGTCACGGCCGACACCTGCGAAATCCCCCAACGGTGCGAGGATCGGCATCGACAGGACGGCGAGGCCGGACGACGATGGAACGAGAAAGCTCATCCCGATCTCGATCCAGAGCATCAGGTTGATGAATGCTATCTCCGGCAGGCCGCCGAGGGTATCAGCGGCACTGTTCAGGATGGTGTCGGCGATCAGGCCCTGTTCCATGATCACGACGATGCCGCGCGCCAGACCGATCACCAGCGCCACCCCCAGCAGATCCTTGGCACCATCCACAAAGGACGACGTCAGCTTCTTTTCGCCCATCCGCGCGACCAGCCCGACGACGATGGCCATGCCGAAAAACAGCGCGCCCATACGGGCCATCCACCATCCCTGGCTGGACACGCCCCAGATCATCACGGCGAATGTCGCGAAAAACAGGACCAGAACCAGCTTCTGGGTGCCGCTCAGCTTCGGCTCGGTAAATTCCGCATCCGTCTCGTTCAGGAAAAACTGCCGGTCGCTGTCGCGTTGCGCGGCCACGACGGAGCGTTTCGGGTCGGCCTTGACCTTCGATGCATAGCGCATGACGTAGGCGACGCAGATCGCGAGGCCGCCCAGCAGGAGGACTAGCCGCAGTGCGATACCATCCGTGAACGGGATGCCTGCCGCGTTCGACGCGATCACCGTGGCAAAAGGGTTGATCGTCGATCCCAGCGTGCCGATCCCGGCTCCGATCAGGATGATCGCCACACCGGTCACGGAATCATAGCCCGCCGCGATCACCACCGGGATCAGCAGCGCGTAAAAGGCCAGCGTTTCCTCGGCCATGCCATAGGTGGTGCCGCCCAGGGCAAACAGCGACATCAGGATCGGGATCATCCATATCTCGCGCCCCTTCAGGCGCACCATCGCGGTCTGGATGCCCGTGTCGATCGCTTTCGTGGCGTTTACCACACCCAGAAAGCCACCCAGAAGCAGCACAAACAGCGCCACGTCGATGGCATTGGCGGCATAGCTGTCGGGATCATAAAACCCCGCCACGGGCGCTAGCATCACATCGACAAAGCCCTGGGGATTGGCCTCGACCGTCTGATAGGTGCCCGGCACCGCGATTTCGCGCCCGACCTCTTCGTTCATGGCGCGGTCATATTGGCCCGCCGGTATGATCCAGGTCAGCGCTGCGACGACGATGATCAGCCCGAACAGGATGGAATAGGCGGTGGGAAACCGCGCCGCCATGCCCTGCCCGTCCGGTGTTTTGGTCGATGATGTGTTAGACATCTCAAGTCCCCCTCTTTCAATGTGATTTCTGTGGGTGTGACGCGTGAAGCGGGTCGTGGCCTGTCTTTGCATCGCCCTGATCGCCGTCGCTGGCGGGGCCACTTTTGCCCACGCCAAGACCTTCCAGCCGGGTGCGTTTCAAAAGCAGCGCGTTGACCGCCACCAGGGCCGAACTGCCCGACATGGCAATCGCCGCCACGGCGGGGCTGATGATCAGCGGATAGAACACGCCTGCCGCCATCGGAAAGGCGATCACGTTGTAGGCCACCGCCCAGAACAGGTTCTGGTGCATCTTGCGCAAGGTGGCGCGCGACAGCTCGATCGCCCCCACGACGTCATAGGGATCGCTCTTCATCAGCACCACGTCGGCGCTTTCCATCGCCACGTCCGTACCCGCACCAATGGCAAAGCCGACATCGGCCTGGGTCAGCGCGGGCGCGTCGTTGACGCCGTCACCGACCATGCCGACCTTTTTACCCTGGGCCTGAAGCTCTTTTACCTTCTCGGCCTTCTGGCCCGGCAGCACGTCGGCCAGCACCATGTCGATGCCCAGCTCGCCCGCGATGCGGCGCGCCGTGCCCTCGTTGTCGCCGGTCAGCATCGCCACCTCGACGCCGCGTTCGCGCAGCTTGGCCACGGCGGCCATGGCGCTCGGGCGCGGCGCATCGGCGATGGCGATCAGGCCCAGCATCCGGCCCGCTTGCGCGACATGCACAACTGTGCGGCCCTCGCCCTTGAGGCGCTCGGCCTCGGCGGTCAGGGTGCCGACGTCGATGCCCTCCTCGTCCATCAGGCGCCAGTTGCCAACCAGCACGGTCTCGCCTGCGATCTCGGCGCGGGCACCGCGACCTTCGAGGTTGAGAAACCCGGCCATCTGCGGCACATCGAGATCCGCGGCGCGCTCGACGATGGCCAGCGCCAGCGGGTGGTCCGATCCGCGATCGACCGCCGCCGCAGCCCGCAGCGCGTCATCTTCGCCGCCACCTTTGGCGGCAACGACCTCGACCACGCGCGGCTGACCCATCGTCAGCGTGCCGGTCTTGTCAAAGACGATCACGTCAAGCTTGGTTGCCTCTTCCAGCGCGCCCGCGTTCTTGAACAGGATACCATGCTGCGCGCCCAGCCCCGTGCCCACCATCACCGCCATCGGCGTCGCCAGCCCCAGCGCGTCGGGACAGGCGATGACGAACACGGTGATCGTCAACGTGAGCGCGAAGAGAAGCGGCTCGCCGATCCACCAGAACCAGACTGCGAAGGTCGCAAGCCCGATCACGATGGCGATAACGACCAGCCACTGCGACGCCCGGTCGGCCAGAAGCTGCGCGGGTGCCTTGGAGTTCTGCGCCTCCTGCACCAGCTTGACGATCTGCGCCAGCGCGGTATCGGCACCGACCTTGGTGGCACGGTAGCGGAAGCTACCGCTCTTGTTGATCGTGGCTCCGATTACAGTATCACCCACGACCTTGTTCACTGGCATCGACTCGCCGGTCAGCATGGATTCATCGACCAGCGATGTGCCTTCGACGACCTCGCCATCCACGGGGATCTTGTTGCCGGGCCGGATCAGCACGATCTCGCCTTCCAGCACCTCGGCAGTGGGCACCTCGACTTCCTGCCCGTCGCGGATGACAATCGCCATCGGCGGGGCGAGATCGAGAAGCGCCCGGATCGCCGCCGAGGCCCCGGCCCGCGCGCGCATCTCCAGCCAGTGACCCAGCAGGATGAACACCAGCAGCACCGCCACGGCCTCGTAGAACTGCACACCCGGAAAGAAGAAGGTCGAGCCGACACTGAACACATAGCCCGTGCCGACCGACAGTACGACCAGCACGGCCATGTTCAGGACGCCGTTGCGCAAGGCCCGCCAGGCGGCGACGAAGAACGGCCAACTTGGCCAGATGATTGCAGCACTCCCCAGGACGAACAGCCACAGATCCAGTTCCAGGCCGAATGGCGGCGCGGGCGGCGTGAACAGACCGCCCATCGGCGAATAGGTGAAGATCGGGATGGTGAACAGCAGCGCCACCCAGAAACGGTTGCGCATGTCGCGGACCATGCCGGCCATGTCCATGCCGCCGCCGTGGCCCATCTCGTGCGCCATCTCGTCGTGGCTTTCGGGTGCTTCCGCGCCTGCGATTGCATCGCCCGTGTGGCAGACGTGGTTCGGAAGCCGCTCGCCGGTGCAATGGAATCCACAAGTCTCAATTGTCTTGCGCAGCGCCTCCTCGCCCACCGCCGTCTCGTCATAATGCACGGTCACGCTGGCCGATGCGGGGTTCGCTTCGGCGCGGTGCACCCCGTCGAGGGCCGACAAATGGCGTTCGACCGCGAGATGATCGAGTTTCTCGAACAGCCCGCGGACCTCAAGCGTCAGTGTTTTCAATGTTGGCTCCTGTCCATTTGTGTCGCGATCGGGAACGCTGAATGTGTTGATAGACGTTGCTTGGCTTGAGACATTACAACTAGAATGACCAACTTGACGTAAGGCAGTCAGTTGAATGTTGCGTTTCCGCCTTCGGACATTGGGAAAATCGGCTATACGATCCAGATACCGGCACGGCTTTTCTCAATACCTCTATTGGCGCGGTGCCGGTGACGCACACCCAAGCCGTAATCAAAAACGCAATTTTCCGCTAACTGACCGGCCGCGAAACCGACAGCCAGCTTGAAAATGATGTTCACGTGCGCGGCATTCTTGAGCGGTCTAACCGCGCGGCAGAAGCCTCAATGCGTCCAATCCAGAATGTCGCCAGCACCGGCTCCTATCCGCCAGAGGTAAACCGCTCTTACACGCGCCTCGACGTAGGATTTCTCGATATCAAGCGGATCGGCATAAATCGTGCGATAGTCCGCGTCCTAAAACGTTTAACGTCGCTGCGGGAGGTTCAGGCAGGTCTTTTCACGGCGACCCTTTTGTTTGAGTTTCGGCCGGAAGAACGGCCTTGAATAGATGATTTTTGGACCTATCCGTTCGGCTTCAATGTAAACGAATACGCGATTCGCTCCGGCATATTAGAAAACTGACAATGCAGCTGCTGTATACAAACCATTCTGTCGCTTACTCTAGCTTCGATTGCGGTGCCTGCCCCCTCCGGGGCCATTCCGAGTGCGGGGGCAAGCGACAATCGCGGGCGGGTGGCGACCTCTCAAGAGAGCCAAGTCTACCGTCTATGCCCAACCAATCAGCAGAAGCTGCTGCCGCGGTTTAGGGCCAGAGCGAGATCGACTTGATCACCTGATGTAACTTATGGGGCGTGAGCGAAGACAGGCGCGTATGGAAGCACGAATGGCCTCTACAATTGCTGCGAATGAAACAGTAGGAAAATGAACTTGCTTTTTTCTATTGCACTATCCGTATCTTCATTTCTGTTGACGGCAGTGATGCATTTGAGCGCTCTGAAGTGGTGCGGTGTCAGCATGGCCAGTATCCCGATGCTCCCTCCACCCGCGTTCTGACGGGTCTGACCCTGCTGTTCACTGTTCACATGTTGCAAATCGGCGTGTTCGCTGTCGCCTTTGCCTTGGCCGAGCGCTGGTTGAACCTGGGTGCCTTTGCGGGCGAGGATGGCGGGAAAGATATCCCCGCAAAAATGCTAGATGTAAACCGCCGCGCCGACGGCATTCCTGTCCGGGGCAAATACAGCCCGCTGCATTTGCCGATTTACCGCACGCATCACCGTCCTTCCGCCCCGCTAAATCAGCGTGGCTGCATCCCGGCGTTTGCCACTGCTGTTTGCTGGACTCCGACGGTCAACATGCCCTTCGCATAGGTTGGGAGACTGGAGATCGATCCTGAACACGACGCCGTTCACGTCGATATCGTCCTCTAAATGGAAATCTCGATCGCAGAGTCTACCGCGTCACCCCTCCGAGTTTAACCATGCATGGACACTGTCAAGTGTCTCACATCCGTATCTCATTGGAACCGGACCTAAGAGACGCCCACTGGTATTTACAAAAAGAGGGAACACCCGCAATCCAGAGCCAAGTTCAAAATAACTTGGGCCGCCCGAGCCAACCAAGCTCAAGCAAACAGCTCCGGGCATTCCCGTGCGCATTTGTTTGTCAGAATGATATAAACGAGGTGTAGCGTCGCCAGTCCTGCGAGCAGGCAGAAAAAAGAGATATAGGCATACTGCAACAGAGTAAAATCCACGACGACTACCGCCACCAGAGTGATCGCGAAATGGCGCACATGCCGGTAACGTGACAGGGCAGGTGGAATGATAATGAGCGCAACATAAATCGTGTTTGTGAGCCAACGCGGCATCATGAAATCAAGCCACATCGACTTTTCGTAAGCCAAGGACGCGTTGTTTATCTCAACCACGATCATGTCGCTGCTCAAGCCATGCGGCACATATAGCAACAATCCGAACAGCAATCCGATCAGCGACAGCGCTAGGAACAGTGGTTTGCGGCGGCTGCCAGCGGGTTCCAGAACGAAGACACCAAAAGGTATCCAGACCGGCCACATGAACCAGGTGAAAAACATAAACCCCATCGCGCCCCAGACAACGGTAAACGGATCCGATCCCGTCATCCCAAGCCAAACATTTCCTTCCATGAACTGCTGAAGGCCAGCAAAAACCGGCATCAGGGCAATCGGCAGATAGCGAAGGTTTTTGCGCCAGGCGATGACCGAAATCGCGGAGCCTCCAACGACCAGTAAAACGCTTGCAGTGAAGCTGACGCTGGCTGACATGCACATATTTGCCTCCTTCTTTTTTGCGGTTCAGACAGTCTTCGTCGCCACAACGGTACTTGCTGTACCGTTCAGAGTTTCGACAGCGTCTTCCAAGCGTCCGATCCCGACCAGCTTGCCGCCGTTGCGTACAAATTTGACTGTAGCAGTTACTTTGGGCTTCATTGAACCTTCGTGCAAGTCCAGCGCATTTGCCTCTTGCGGGGTCAGTCGACCAATGGGCCTGGCCTGCTCAGTCCCAAAATCACGAAAAACCGCCTCTACATCGGTCAACATCAACAATGCGTCGGCTCGCAATTCCGTCGCAAGAAAGGCGCTGGCATGGTTCTTGTCGATCACGGCTTCAATGCCGATCAGGCTGCGGTTGTCCCGACGCACAACCG
>Ga0316205_10005402_pt1 | contig 10609 bp, 4 predicted proteins | sample 3monthpyrite_MG_FD_204941 | JGI IMG/M metagenome (GOLD analysis project Ga0316205, IMG submission 204941) | Microbial mat bacterial communities from mineral coupon in-situ incubated in ocean water Damariscotta River, Maine, United States -... | ecosystem: Environmental > Aquatic > Marine >...
AACTAAATTAGGTTCTACAGAAATGGGTGGTGGTTTGCCAACAGTTCGTACGTTTATTTCAGATTTTGTAAAAACAAATTTGGATAATTATTTGCATAAAAATCCAGATGCTGCTGAGAAAATTCAGAAGAAAATTTTACAAGCTGAAAAAGAGAGAAAAGATTTATCAGGAATACGAAAATTAGCGCGTGAACGTGCAAAAAAAGCAAACTTACACAATAAAAAATTACGTGATTGTAGAGTTCATTTAAACGATTTAAAGAAAGACAACCGTTTGGAAAGCACCATGTTTATTACTGAGGGAGATTCTGCGAGTGGTTCAATTACCAAGTCGAGAAACGTGAACACACAAGCAGTGTTTAGTTTGCGTGGAAAGCCTTTGAATTCATACAATATGAATAAAAAAGTAGTGTATGAGAACGAAGAGTTTAATTTATTACAAGCTGCTTTGAATATTGAAGATGGATTAGAAAATTTACGTTATAACAATATTGTAATTGCTACCGATGCCGATGTAGATGGAATGCACATTCGTTTATTATTAATTACTTTTTTTCTACAATTTTTCCCAGAATTAATTAAAGAAGGACATTTATTTATATTGGATACTCCTTTGTTTAGAGTGCGTGATAAAAAGCAAACTTTCTACTGTTATTCTGAAGATGAACGGAAAGATGCCATTAACAAATTAAAAGGAAAACCAGAAATTACTCGATTTAAAGGTTTGGGTGAAATTTCACCAGATGAATTTGTTAATTTTATAGGTGATGATATTCGTTTAGATCCGGTAATGTTAGATAAAGAAACATCTATTGATAAATTATTGGAATTTTATATGGGAAAAAATACTCCAGATAGACAAAAATTTATCATTGAAAATTTAAAAGTTGAACTAGATATTGTTGAAGAGGCGTAATTATGCAAGAAGAAGAACATAGCGAAGAATTAAACGAAGAATTTGATAATCAAGAAACCATAACTAAAGTAACGGGAATGTACAAAGATTGGTTTTTAGATTATGCATCGTATGTAATTTTAGAACGTGCAGTACCAGCAATACGAGATGGTTTTAAACCTGTACAGCGTAGAATTTTACATTCTATGAAAGATTTAGACGATGGGCGTTATAATAAAGTAGCAAATATTGTTGGGCATACTATGCAATATCACCCACACGGTGATGCTTCAATAGCCGATGCAATGGTTCAAATTGGTCAGAAAGAATTACTGATTGATATGCAAGGGAACTGGGGAAATATTTTAACCGGTGATAGAGCAGCAGCTTCACGTTATATTGAAGCTCGTTTGTCAAAATTTGCACTAGACGTTGTATTTAATCCAAAAACTACCGATTGGCAAGCTTCTTATGATGGAAGAAGAAAGGAACCGATAGATTTACCTGTTAAATTTCCAATGCTTTTAGCACAAGGAGCTGAAGGTATTGCGGTTGGACTTTCAACAAAAATAGTACCTCACAATTTTAAAGAATTAATTGACGCTTCTATCAAGCATTTAAGAGGAAGAAATTTTACATTAGTTCCTGATTTTTTAACTGGTGGAATTGCTGATGTTTCAAATTATAATGATGGAAAACGTGGTGGAAAAATTAGAGTTCGAGCAAAAATTGCACCACTTGATAAAAAAACATTAGTAATTACTGAAATTCCATTTGGAACAACAACTTCAACGTTAATAGATTCTATTTTAAAAGCGAACGATAAAGGTAAAATTAAAATAAAGAAAATAGAAGATAATACGGCTGCAAATGTTGAAATTTTAGTGCATTTACCAGCAGGTATTTCGCCAGATAAAACAATTGATGCCTTATATGCTTTTACCAATTGCGAAAATTCAATTTCGCCATTATGTTGTGTAATTGAAGATAATTCACCCGTTTTTATTGGAGTTTCAGATATTTTAAGACTATCAACAGATCATACAGTTGAGTTGTTAAAATTAGAACTTGAAATTCAGTTAAATGAATTAGAAGAACAATGGCATTTTGCATCTCTTGAACGTATTTTTATTGAAAATAGAATTTACCGTGATATTGAAGAAGAAGAAACTTGGAAAGGTGTTATTAAAGCAATTGATAAAGGTTTAAAACCACATATTAAACATTTGAAACGTGCAATTACTGAAGAAGATATTGTTCGTTTAACAGAAATTAGAATTAAAAAAATATCAAAGTTTGATATTGATAAGGCTAAACAATTTATTGAAAGTTTAGAAGATAAAATTGCTGTAGTGAAAAATCATTTGGCAAACTTAATAGACTTTGCAATAGATTATTTTAAGAATCTAAAAACCAAATACGGAAAAGGAAAAGAACGCAAAACTGAAATCCGTTTATTTGATGATATTGTAGCTACAAAAGTTGTTATGCGTAACACAAAATTATATGTAAATAGGGAAGAAGGTTTTGTTGGAACTTCCTTAAAAAGAGATGAATACGTTGATGATTGTGCAGATATTGATGATGTAATTGTGTTTAGAAAAGATGGAGTAATGTTGATAACCAAGGTAGATGCTAAAACGTTTGTTGGTAAGGATATTATTCATATTGCAGTGTTTAAGAAGAGCGATAAGCGTACTGTTTATAATATGATTTATCGTGATGGAAGAAAAGGCCCAAGTTATATGAAGCGATTTAACGTAACTGGAGTAACACGTGATAAAGAATACAATTTAACTGCTGGAAGTAAAGCGTCAATTGTTCAATATTTTACTGCAAACCCTAATGGTGAAGCAGAAACAATTACCATTAATTTACGAGCTGTTGGAAGTGTTAAAAAATTAAAGTGGGATATTGATTTTTCTGATTTAGCAATTAAAGGAAGAGGTTCTAAAGGAAATACGGTTACAAAATATACGATTAAAAAGATTGAATTAAAATCAGAAGGAGTTTCTACATTAAAACCACGTAAAATTTGGTTTGATGAAACTGTTCAACGTTTAAATGTTGATGATAGAGGTGAATTGTTAGGTGAGTTTAAAGGTGAAGATAGGTTGTTGATTATCAGTCAGAAAGGTGTAGTTAAAACTATAAAACCAGAGTTAACAATACATTTTGAATCAGATATGATTGTTTTAGAAAAATGGATTCCTGAGAAACCAATTTCTGCAATATATTTTGATGGTGAAAAAGAAAAATATTTTGTAAAAAGATTTATGATTGATAACCCAAATAAAGAGGAAACCTTTATTTCTGAACATTCTAAATCGCAATTAGAAATTGTTTTAACCGATTTTAGACCAATGGCTGAGGTTGTTTTTTCTAAACGTAGTTTAGAAGCTATTTCTATAAATTTTGAAGAGTTTATTGCTATTAAAGGAATAAAAGCACTTGGTAATCAATTAACTATTGATAAAATTAAACAAGTGAATGTGTTAGAATCATTACCATATGAACCACCAATTATTGAAGAGGTTGAAGTAAATGATGAAGAAGTTGTTGATGATGGAACAAATAAAGGTTCAAAGTCTGATGATGAAGGACAAATTACAATGTTTTAATTTAACTTTTCAAAAAAGCTAAATTCATATTCTTTTAATAATTTAGGATGAGCAATTTTAATAATGTCTTTTAATACTAAATCTGGTCGAGCAGGAGCTAATTCAAAATATATAATTCCATCACTTTCTCCTTTTTTGTTAACAAATGTGTAGATATTTTTATCCTTAAAAGCTTTAAATTTAGAGTAAATATCGTTAGCGTTTTTAAGCTCTTCTGTATTTTTATAAAAACTTGGTGAAAGCCAAATCTCAGCATCTTTCCCTTTATCAAATACATTTTCAATATTTAAAGAAAGGCTCCCTTTTCCTGAAGAGTTTTTCCATAAATAATTGGTGTTAGCATCATTTAAAAAAGTAGCTTCAAAACTATCACCGGCTGGTAAGTTCCAAATATCTTTAAATAAACCACCAGAGATAACAGTTGGCTTAGTATTGGATTTTAGCGCAATATTTTTGGCTTCAATGTAATTTTTTTCAATTTCATTAAATATACTATCAGCAAGTTGTTCTTTTTTAAATAACACACCAAAAAATTTAATCCATTCTGCACGTCCAAGAGGTGTTTCTTCAAGCCAATCGCCATTTAATAAAACAGGAATTCCTAATTTTTCAATGGTAGAAAACATTTTGTTATTGCTATTTATTGAAAACCCAACCACTAAATTTGGGTTTAGGTCAAGTAATAATTCCGTATTTATATTTTCTTCATTTCCTAATTCTGTTATAACACCTTTTATTATTAATTCCCTAGTTTTTTTTGAAGAAACATACTTGGTATTAGGAAATCCAACTAGCTTAGATTCAACATTTAATAACTCAAGCATTGGAATATGAGTAGTACTTGTTACAACAATTGAATTTATAGGGGTTTTGATTTCATTTAAATTATTTTCAAGAATATTATCTGTTAAAATGTATTCAAATGTTTCTTTAGAATTTTGATAAGGAGCTTTTATAATAAGTTTAGTGTAATTTTTAAAGTGTTGAATATCAAATCCTTTTGCATATTTGATGTTGTTTTTTATTGTTCTTTTAACTTCTAATGATGATTTGTTAGTTTTTTTATTACAAGAGAATAAAAAGGCGATAACAAAAGTGAGTAGTAAAGATTTAAGGATATTTTTTTTCATTAAAAATTATTTTTTACAAATGTAGTATTTTAGAAATTTAATGATTAAAAAACGATACTAATTAGTCTTATTTATTTAAATTTGCAGCTGATTATGGTTCTTAGTTTATACAACTGTGTAAACTAAGTGAAAAGGGAATTCGGTTTAAATCCGAAGCTGTTCCCGCAACTGTAAGCTGTAGCCGATATTTTCGGTGGTTGTTATTAAACTTTTAACCACTGTTCTTTTTAGAATGGGAAGGTGCTAACAATACGCAAGCCAGGAGACCTGCCACAATCTATATAATTCAAGCTTTCGGGAGAAGGGGTTGAGTATGGTTTTCTATACTTCAATACTTACCTGATTTATTATTTAATAATTAAATCATTTAAAATGAAAAAAACAGTCGTTAAATTAAGTGTACTATGTATGCTTTTTGCATTTAATTCGTTAAAAGCTCAAGAAAAAATTGAGGAATTAGATGAAGTTGTAATTTCTGCAACAAAATTTGCAATTAAAAAGGAAAATATTGGTAAAATTATTTATCAAATTAAGCAAGAAGAATTAGAAAATTTAAAAGGAAAAACAGTTATAGATGTATTGGATAATATAGCCGGAATTTCTATAAATGGTGTAAATAATTCAGCAGGAAAAAATAAAAGCACTTATATAAGAGGAGGAAGAGATAAACAGGTTTTAGTACTTATTGATGGTGTTCCTGTGAGTGATCCTTCTGGAATTAATACAGCTTTTGATTTGCGTTTACTAACACTTAGTCAAATTGAATCAATTGAAGTTATGAACGGAGCTGCTAGTACTTTGTATGGTTCAGGTGCTGCAACAGGAGTAATTAATATTAAATTAAAAAAAGCTGCTACAAAACCTATTTCACTAAATTATCAAGTATCAACAGGTACAAATAACTCACAAAATGATAAAGGTTTTGATTTGAATGATATTAACCAAAATGTTTCATTAAACGGTACATTAAATAAATTCACATATTTAGCAACTTTTAATGCTTCAAAAACTGATGGTTTATCTGAAGCAAGTGATAAAAATAGTGATGTAGCGTTTGCAAGTGATGAATTTAGAGCAACCAATTCATTTATTAGTTTAGGATATAATTTTTCAGATAATATTACTGTAAAGTTGTTTGGTAATATAGACAAAGATGTATATGATTTTGATGCTGGTGGATTTTCAGATTCTGATATTAATAACGGGGAAAACAAGCAATATAGAGTTGGCCTTTCATCAAATTTTAAATACAATAAAGGAAGCTTAAACTTAATAGTTTCAATGAATGAAATTGATAGAATGTTTGATAGTTTTAACAGTTGGACTGGTGGTACTGACCATTTTGAGTATACTGGGAAAACATATACGTTTGATGTTGTAAATAATTATAAATTATCTGATGAGTTTCAAATTATTACAGGTGTTAATTATCAAAAGCAAAGTAATCAAACTAACAGTCCTTATGGAAATATTGAAGATGATTTAGCAAATTACAGTACAATTGACCCTTATTTAACTATTGTTTATAATGCTTCATCAGGTTTTAATATAAATGCAGGAGCACGCTTAAATAATCATAGCGAATATGGAAATCATTTGGTTTATAATATAAATCCATCATATAATTTCTCAAATAATTTTAGGATTATTTCTTCTTTAAGTACTGCATTTATTGCTCCTAGTACGTATCAATTATTTTCTCAATATGGAAATATAGATTTAAATCCTGAAGAAAATACAACTGTTGAAGTTGGCTTTGTTCTTTCAAAAAGTAAATTATATGAAATAAATTCTGTGTTCTTTTATAGAGAAGAAGATAATGCAATAATTTTACCTGATTTTATCACATATTCTAACGCTTCAAACACTATAAATGCAAAAGGAATAGAAACTCAAGTTTCAATAATAGCATTAAAAGATGTAAGTTTTAAACTTGGGCATACTTACACAAATAAAAGTGCCGATATTGATTATATTCCGAAGAATAAGTTTACTGCTTTAGTTGAAACTAATAGCATTAAGAATACTTATTTATCATTAAGTTTAAAAAATATTTCTGAAACCTCATACTTTGACCAATGGGGAACAGGTACTGATATTATTATTGATGGCTATATTTTAGTTGATTTATATGCAAGTCATAATTTAATAAAAAATAGATTATCAGTTTTTGCACAAGTAAACAATATTTTTAATGAAGATTATGTAGAAACTATTGGTTACACAACTAAAGGTAGGAACTTTAAAATTGGATTAGATTTTACATTCTAAAATAAAATTTACTTTTCTAATTATATGTTAAATAAAGTCCATCAAATGATGGGCTTTATTAATTTTTACTATTTTTAACCTACTAAAAAATTAAAAATGACAACTATTTCTAAATCTACCTTAAGTTTTTTAAAAGAATTAAAAAAGAACAATACTCGCGAGTGGTTTAATGAACACAAACCCAAGTTTCAAGAAGAACAAACTAAGGTGAAATCTTTTTATAATACATTAATGGAAACTTTAAATACTCATGATGATATTGAAAAGTTAAAAATATTTAGAATTTATAGAGATGTGCGTTTTTCGAAAGATAAAACACCTTATAAACCACATTTTGCAGGTCATTTTGTAAGAGGAACTAAGCGTTTGAGAGGTGGCTATTATTTAAGAATAAGACCAGGAGAAAGTTTTTTAGCAGGTGGTTTTTGGGAACCTAATAAAGAAGATTTACTTCGAATTAGAAAAGAATTTGAAATGGATGCTAGTGAAATACGTGAAATAATTGAGAACAAGAATTTTATTAAACACTTTGGTAAATTAGAGGGTAGCTCATTAAAAACAGCTCCTAGAGGTTTTGATAAAGAGCATCCAGATATGGACTTAATTAGAATGAAACAATTTATTGTTACTCGTGAATTTACGGATGATGAAGTATTAGCTCCAAATTTTCTACAACAAATAGATAGTTCATATAATGCAATGCGCCCTTATTTTGATTATATGAGTGAAGTATTAACAACCGATTTAAACGGTGTTTCAATTTTAGATTAAAAAAAGCGACTCATTTTTGAGTCGCTTTTTTTAGTTTATTGAACTATTAATCGTTTTATTGAAAATTCATTATTATTAAATACTTTAATAATATACATACCTGAAGGAATATTATTAACTTCAATTTTATTATACCTAATTTCTGGACGTTGAATCTCAATAATTAATTGCCCTATCATATTATAAAATTGTATAGCTTCAATTTCAGTATTATTTTGAACTGAGATTGTAACACGAGCATTCATTGCTGGGTTAGGATATACATTAAATAAATCTTTTACAAAATCTAAAGTAGATAAAGTTACATTATGAATTCCTAGATTATCAACAGTATCAATTACAAAAGCATCCCATTCACTTACAGTATATATTGTATTAGGAGATGTAACCGTCCCAATTCTTCTTAAAGTAGTATCTGCTGCAAAGTTTGCTGTACCATTATTAAATGTCCCAACAATATCAATTAAGATATCATTTTTAAATAAACCTACAGGGTCATTTCCATTAAATAACATAGCATCAGCACTAGAGGATAAATCGGTTACACTTAATATAGCTGCATTTGATAAACTATTTGCAACAACAAAAACATCTCCATTAATTAAGGTACCAACTAGTGGTAAAGTAGCTCCCCAAGTAGCACCACCATTTGTATTTCTCTTTAAACTATAAATTGATAAATCAACTGAACTTCCAGTAAAATTAGCAATTTCAATAGCTTTATTATTGCTACTACCTTCAATATATTCTGAAATAAATAGTTCGCTAGATCCAGTTGCCGCAGCAGTAGTAGTTACAGCAGCAGTATTACTTACCAATGAAGTATTACCAGCAGCATCTTTTGCGTACACTGTAAAATTGTAAGATGTACTTGCAATTAATCCTGTTACATTATATGAGTTAGTTGCTGAAGAAGCTAAAAATACTCCATCTTTAAAAATGTCATAACTAGTTACACCAACATTATCTGTTGATGCAGTCCAAGCTAAATCGGTTGTAGTGCTGGTTGTATTACTGCTACTTAAATCTATAATTGCTGTTGGAACTTGCGTATCAGGTGTTCCAACAAAACAAGACCAAGATAAATCATCAAAAAGAACTCTATTTGATATTCCACTATTTCCATCAAATACAATAGAAACATTCCCAGAGATATTAATACCAGAAATTGTTGTGGTTTGTAATGTTGAACTATATGGGATAGACCCCACAATAGAACCATTAACTTTTAAGTTAAATGAACCTGAAGTACCAGTGAATACAAGCTGAGTAGATACAGTTAAATCCCCAATTCCGTTAGCAGTTGTAGGAGCAGTTAAAATTCCATTTCTTATTGTAACTGCTGATCCTGTCAGTGTTTGATCTGTTCTAGTATCTGTTGATGACCATGAACCACCATCGTCACCAATCCAATTCACTACTGCATATGCAGAACTACTGGCTCCAATATTTGTAAACGTTTCGGAAGCACAGAAACTAGGTAAAGCAGTTGTTGTACCATTTACAGGAGTACTTTGAGCTGATGAATTATTACTGGTATCTTTTGCTAATACAGTAAAACTATAAGTTGTTGAAGCTGTTAAGCTAGTAACAGTATATGTTGTAGCAGCAGTAGTTGCATTGTATATACCATCAACATAAATATCATAACCTGATATACCTATATTATCTGTTGAAGCTGTCCAAGAAACATCTATAGTTGTACTTGTTTGATTGCTAACAATTAAACTAGTTGGAATAGTTGGTGGATTTATATCAATAATATTTGTAGTTGTAATATTTGCGGTATTACTAACTGTTGATGTATTTCCAAAGGCGTCTTTTGCATATACGGTGATAGCATAACTAGTATTTTGAGTTAAACCAGTAAGCGTTGCAGAATTTGTTACTGATGTAGCATATAATAAACCATCAACAAAAATTTCATAACTAGTTACACCAACATTGTCTGTTGATGCAGTCCAGTTTAAATCAACTGTAGTATTTGTAATATTTGAAGCAATTAAGCTTGTTGGTGCTGTTGGTGCTTGAACATCTGGTGTTGTACTCCAAATTTGAGCAACATATTCTGGATGGTCAATAAAAGGATTCCTATTGTTTTGACGTGCATAAATAGCATTATTTCTATCTATCTCTCTAGTACTCACAGGATCATTTGTATGCCAAGTCATTAAAATTGTTAAGAAAGGTTCAGAAAATACTTGATCACTTGTTCCATTAAACATATCATATGCAACACCCCAAGATGTTACTACATTTTCATAACGTGTAGCGAAATAAAAATACATTCTTGCTATATCTCCTTTAAATTCATCAATAGGTTCAAAAACAGTCCCAGTGTATCCTGCAGAGTATCCTGAGTTTAACCCCGAACCTAATTTAGAACCATTTAAAGTTGTAGTTGTGGCTGTACCTACCATACCATGCGGAAAAGCAGATCTTATTCCATTTACTTTTCCATCTGTAGGTGTTACAAAATGTGCATCATTACGCATAGGAGAAAGTGAATTAAAGACCGATTGAGGAATTATATGCTCTCTATTATAACAATCACCTTCATTAGCATAGGTTCCACATTGATCTGTAGAGTAAGTAAAATTATAAGGGTCAACACCTACAGGATCTTCAGAATACATATCTAAAATGGTATTATCATTTTCGTAATATATATCTCTATCAGATGTTTGATAGGTATCCCATAAACCGGGTGTATAGCCATTATCTGTATGGCCTAAAATAATATTATAAAGCTGTGTTTTTAATACATAACCATTTCCTGTAGCGCTATCGTAATAACCTGCTGGTATTTGGCCGTATAATGTAAAAGATGTAAGAGTTATTAGGAGTAATAATTTTTTCATATAAAAGGGGTTATTTTTAAAGTAACAAATATAACAATTAATGTTAAATAAGAGGTTAGT
>Ga0316205_10005404_pt1 | contig 10604 bp, 9 predicted proteins | sample 3monthpyrite_MG_FD_204941 | JGI IMG/M metagenome (GOLD analysis project Ga0316205, IMG submission 204941) | Microbial mat bacterial communities from mineral coupon in-situ incubated in ocean water Damariscotta River, Maine, United States -... | ecosystem: Environmental > Aquatic > Marine >...
AGCCGCGCGAATGTGTCCTGATTGGTGGCGCGCAGGCGAACGCTCAGAAATGCCCCGCCGGTTTCCTCGTCCACGCGCATCTCTGCCGTGGCGACTTCATAGGGTCGGTCCAGCGTCAGGACCAGACTGCTCCACCCCGGTGCATCCCGTGATGTAGTCGAGGCCAGGATTCGTTCGGTCTGCACGATGGTGCCCACGTCCGATCCGCGCCAGTCGACTTCGCGAAAGGACAGGCGCAGACGTTCGGGGCCATCGTGCAGGTCGAGCTTGAACGGCACCGCCTGGCTGAGCGCAAGGTCGATCTGCACCCCACGCCGGGCATCGGTGATGGACGAGGGTTCGGAAAGCAGCCGCGCCATGGCCCGCAAGTCCTGCGCCTGAGAGGTCGCGGGAAATACGGCCAGCCACAGAATGGCGGCGAGCGCGAGAAGTCGTGTCATGTGCCTGCTCCGATCCCGGATCTTTGTCCGGGCTTTGTACCAGTCTAGCCGAAGCAGATGAATCGGTGCAACGTCGGGATCAGGTAGTCGTGCGATCCGCTATGAACGTTGCAAGCCGACGCACGCCTTCGGCGATGTCGCTGGAACTACGCGCGTAGGAAAACCGCACCGTTTCGTGACCCCGGACCGGATCGAAGTCGAGACCCGGTGTGGCCGCGACCCCGGCATGTTCCAGCATCTCGGCACAAAAGGCGTGGCTGTCCGTGGTGAACTCGGAAACATCCGCATAGACGTAAAAGGCTCCGTCCGCGGGGGCCAACCGGTCGATCCCGGCGGCGCGCAACCCGTCGACCAGCAGCCGCCGGTTCTGTGCGTAGGTCGCCCGGTGACCTTCCAGCTCATTGTCGGCGCGCAAGGCTCCAAGGGCGGCCACCTGTGCGGCATGGGGCGCGCAGATGAACATATTCTGAGCCAGACGCTCGATGGCCCGTACATGGGTCTCGGGCACGACCATCCAGCCAATCCGCCAGCCGGTCATCGAAAAATACTTGGAGAACGAATTGATGACATACACATCGTCGGAAATTTCCAGCGCCGAGACCGCCCGCGCGCCATAGTGCAGGCCGTGGTAAATCTCGTCGCTGATGAAACTGCGCCCGCGAGAGGCTTGCATCAGGGACGCCAGATCATCCCGGCCCAGCATGGTTCCGGTCGGATTGTTTGGGCTGGCCACGATGGCCCCCGACAGATCAGCTGCGGCCAGGGCATCCGCGCGCAACCTGTATCCGTCCGCCGGATCGGTCGGAATGCCGACAGGTTGCAAAGACAGAGCCTTCAGGATCGAACGGTAGGAGGGGTAGCCCGGCTCACTCACGCCCACCTTGTCACCGGCGTCAAACAGAGCAGTAAAGGCGAGCAGGAACGCCCCGGACGATCCTGCGGTTACGATGACCCGCGCAGGGTCCAGATCGACATCGTACCAGCGGCCATAAAGCGCCGCGATCCCATCGCGCAGGGCAGGCAGGCCCAGCGAGACCGTGTAACCCATGGGATCGGTGTCCAAAGCGCCAGACACCGCATCGCGGGCTGCTTGGGGCGCGCCGGTACCAGGTTGACCCACTTCCATGTGAATGATCCTGCGTCCGGCGGCCTCGGCCTTTCGCGCGGCTTCCATCACGTCCATGACAATGAACGGATCGACCTCGGATCTCTTGGACAGGTGCATTAGTTTCTCCTCAGACGGCTACCGGCCTCAATCCATGGATTTCTGGCCGCTCCATCTTCACTCCAAACTGCACCTTCAGCCCTTGTACGGTGCTTTGCCAAGGTGCTTGCGCAGGCGCGAGGGTGTGGACTTCTTGCGGTTCTTGTAGGGGTTGGCGTCACTTTGGCCCCGGAAGGTCAGGCGGATGGGCGTGCCGGGCATGTCGAAATCCACGCGCAGCCCATTGACCAGATAGCGCGAGTAGGCGCTAGACATCTTGTCGGGGAAACTTGCCATGACCACAAAGCCCGGCGGGCGGGTTTTGGCCTGGGTCATGTAGCGCAGCTTGATGCGCCGCCCCGCGGGCGCGGGGGGCGGATGCGCCTCAACCATCCCGGCCAGCCAGCGGTTCAGGGTCGCGGTGGGCACGCGGCGGTTCCAGACTTCATGGGCTTTCAGGATGGCCTCGCGCAGACGCTCCATGCCTCGCCCGGTTTTCGCGGAGACCGTCACCAGCGGCGCGCCGCGCAACTGCGGCAGAAGCCGCTCGAACGCTTCTTTCAGCCCGGCCAGCTTGGCCTGTTTGTCGTCTTCCAGATCCCACTTGTTGACGGCCACGACAACGGCGCGGCCCTCACGTTCAGCCAGATCGGCGATGCGCAGATCCTGCTGCTCGAACGGAATGGCGGTGTCCAGCAGGACCACAACCACCTCGGCAAATTTCACCGCGCGCAATCCGTCCGATACGCTGAGTTTTTCCAGCTTTTCCTGAACCTTGGCCTTCTTGCGCATACCGGCGGTGTCAAACAGGCGAACGGGCGTGCCGTTCCAGTCCATCGACACGGAAATGGCGTCGCGGGTGATGCCAGCTTCGGGACCGGTCAGAAGCCGATCCTCTCCCAGTAGCTGGTTTATCAGCGTTGACTTGCCCGCGTTCGGTCGGCCCACCACGGCAACTTGCAGGGGCCGGGCCTTGGTCGGTCGATGCTCGGCAACGGGGTTTCCGTCGTCGTCTTCTTCCTCGATTTCGACATCAGTTTCGGGCGAGTCGTCCTGCGCTGCGGCGTCGGCGGCGTCCACGAGCGGCGTGAGGACCGACAACAAATCGGCCATGCCCTCGCCATGCTCGGCCGAAATCGGAATCGGGTCGCCCAGACCCAACCCGAAGGATTCGTAGATCCCCGCGTCGGCGGCAGAGCCTTCGGCCTTGTTCGCGCCCAGAATGACGGTCTTGGCCGAGCGGCGCAGGATGTCGGCAAAGACCTGATCGGTCGGCGTGATGCCCGCGCGCGCGTCGATCAGGAACAGGCAGGCATCGGCCATTTCGACCGCGCGCTCGGTCAGGCGGCGCATTCGGCCCTGAAGGCTTTCGTCGGTGACTTCTTCCAGACCGGCGGTGTCCACAACCGTGAAGCGCAGATCGCCGAGCCGAGCCTGTCCTTCGCGCAGATCCCGCGTCACACCGGGTTGGTCATCGACCAGCGCCAGTTTCTTGCCGACGAGCCGGTTGAATAGCGTGGACTTGCCGACATTTGGACGGCCGACGATGGCGAGAGTGAATGACATGGGGCTGGCTCCGCGAGAAGTTCCGCCTTTAGCCGAGTTGACGGGAGAGGGGAAGGCCCCCAGTTTCCGCCCAGCTAGCGGCGGGGCACCAGCGCCAGTGTCGCCAGAGCAAGCGTGGCGATGAGCAACAGTATGACAAGATGCCGGAACGGAGTCGGATTCAGGGTCAGGACCGGAGTCACGCTGGACGTGACGACTGCCCCCCCGGCCACGATCATCGCGCCTGACAAACCTGCGGCACTCCCTGCCAGATCGGGGCGCACCGACAAAACGCCTGCGTTGGCGGAAGGCATGGTCAGACCGTTGGACAGACCAACGCAGAGCACGCCCGCCATATAGATTGCCAAACCTCCGGGACCGATCAGGAACCCCGCAAGGGCAGCGCTCAGCCCCAGAACCGCCACAAGTCGACCCGCAAGGATCATCGGGAACAGCCCGTGCCGACCTGCAAGTCGCACCGAAACCGCATTGCCAATCCCGAAAGCGCCGGTGATCCCGCCCATGACCAGGCCAAGTTGAGCGGCGTTAAGATCAAAGCTGGGACCGGCCACCAGCGGTGCCCCTGCCAGAAAGGCAAAGAACGCACCGACCGACAGCATCATGCACAGGGCGTAGCCCCAGAACGGGCGCGCCGCCAGCAATCCGGGATAGCCGCGCATTTGCGCGCGGAAGCTGGATTTGGAGGCCGTGTTGGTCTCGCCCAGGTCGAACCAGATCAGGGCGAGCAGGGCCAGTCCCAGGACCGCGTAGACATAAAAGCTTGCCCGCCAGCCAAGCGAGGTTTCCAGCACGCCGCCGACCATCGGGCCGAACAGCGGTGCCAGCGACATCACCATGGCCATCAGGCCAAGTCGGCGCGCGGCGGTACCCGGCTCGTACATGTCCCGGATGATAGCCGGGGCCATCACCGCGCAGCCAATGATCGCGGACTGGATCAGGCGGAAGATCAGAAAGACAGCGAAATTCGGGGCCAGGGCGCAGCCCAGCGATGCAAACGTGTAGGCAAGAATGGCACCAAGCGCGACGGGCCGACGCCCGTAGCGGTCCGAAAGCGGACCAAACAGAAGTTGCAGCGCCGCGCTGGCGACCAGGTAGCCTGAAAAGGCCAGCGTTGCCCGCCCGTAACTTATGGCGAAGTCCTCGGCCAGAGAACCAAGCGAGGGGAGAAACATCGTCAGGGTCAACACTGAAAGCGATGACATCAAGACGAGGGTATGGAGCCGGGGCGGGGAAAGGGGGGCGGACATGGCCGCGACCATGGGCGAGGCCGCGCGGGGCGTAAAGGTCGCGCCGTGAGTATTTCAATCAGAAAGAACGGGTTATGTGGAGTGCTGGCGGTTCGGCGCTCAGATCAAAGGGTCGCGGCTTGCGTCGGCCGCTTCCCCGGACCGGTTCGTTCGTTCTACCGGCAGCTTCACGGTCGCCTCGAATCCGGACGCGGCACCGGGGGGTGGCGACATCAGGACAAGAGGGCAGCCGATACGCTCGGCGATGGCAGCAACGATTGCGAGGCCCAGCCCGCTGCCGTCACTTCCGCTATCCGCGCGCTCGAATCTGTTTGTCAATTGTCCCAGCGTTGCGGCGGGTACAACAGGTCCCTGGTTCCTGACGCTGAGTGTCCCGTCCCCAGCAAGGGTGACTTCGACAGGTTCGGTGTCCGAGCCGTGGCGCAGCGCATTGTCTATGAGATTCCGGCACAGGATTCCGAAAGCGTCCGGGTCGAGATCCGACATCACAGGCTGATCGGGAAGCGTCAGCGCGATGCGATCCGGGGCCGACATGCGGGCCATGTCTTCAATGACGATGCGCGCTACGGTGCCGAGATCCGCCGGGTGGTCCAGCCTTAGCCGCCCACCTTCGGCCCGTGCAAGTTGCATCAGACGTTCGGACAAACGGGTTAGGCGTTTGAGCGTCGCCTCGATGTCAGCAGCGCGGGATTCTGCCACCGGATCGCTGGTTTCGGATCGGAGTCGCTGTGTCAGCGCAATCGCACCGGCCAGCGGTGTGCGCAACTCGTGCGCCGCGTTGGCGGCAAAACTCCGTTCCGCGTCAAAGGCGCCTCGCAGCCGAACCAAAAGACCGTTCAGAGTGGTCGCAATCGGCGCGATTTCCGAGGGAATGCCCTCTGCGGGTATGGGCGACAAGTCCCGCGCCTCGCGCGCTTCGAGCCGCTCGCGAAAGCGGCGCAGAGAGTGAAGACTGGCCCGCACCACGAGAAAGATGCCAAGCAGCGCCACGGGAATCACGATGAGAACTGGCAGGCCGAGGCCAACCCGGATTTGGCGCGCAACTTCCGCGCGGTGGTCCAGCGGCTCGGCGACGGTAATACTGATGCTGCCCTGCAAGGCATCTTCGTTGTAGAGCCTGTGGGTCGCGGTTTGCCGAAAACCCATCCCGTCATACTCCGGGAACACATCCGGATCGGCCCCATGCGACTGAAGCAGGATGCGCCCGGCGGAGTCGCGCACCACGTAAATCAGAAACTCCTCGTGCTGGCGGACATCGGATAAACGCTGAGTGACCCCGTCCGTCTCGCGGCCGACGATTTCCACTACGGCCAGCGGCAAAAGGCGTTGCGCGGTTTCCTGCAACGACGAATCGAAAACCTCTTCCATCTCGTGTTGCAGGATGACCGCCGTGACAGAGGCGGCCGCGATCCACAGAACGGTCAGAAGTACACCCAGCGTCAGTCCCAGGCGGGCCTGAAGGCTGCGCGGTAATTTCATGCTGTGCCCATCCGGTAGCCCATGCCACGCTCTGTCTCGATGACCTGCGCCCCCAGTTTCTTGCGCAGGCGGCTGACATGAACCTCGATCGTGTTGCTCTCGATCTCGGCCCCGAAGGCATAGAGCTTGTCTTCCAGTTGTGCCTTGGACAGAAGCTGACCGGGGCGGGACAGGAAGGCCTGGAACAGTGCCCATTCACGCGCCGTCAATGCCACCGGCTTGCCGTCGCGGTGGATGCTGCGGGCGGCAAGATCAATGTCGAGCGACCCGTGCGTGATGATCGGGTTGGGGTTGCCGGAATACCGCCGGGCCACCGAACCGATCCGCGCCGAAAGTTCCGCCAGATCGAACGGTTTTACGAGGTAGTCGTCCGCGCCCGCATTCAGCCCCTCTATCCGGTCCGAGATCTGGTCGAGCGCGGTCAGGATGATGACCGGCGTCACGTCGCCGCGCGCGCGCAGTGTCTTGAGGAACGAAATTCCCCGACCGTCCGGCAGCATCAGATCGAGCAGGACAAGATCATAGGCCGCCCCCGCAAGGGCGAGGTGTGCATTGTCCAGCCGCTGAACCCAGTCCACCGATTGGCCGTCGCCGACGATCTGGTCGCGCACGGTTGCGCCCAAGACGGCGTCGTCCTCGATCAGCAGAATGCGCATGGGCTTCGGTTTCCTTTTCTTATCGACAGGCATCCTGTCCGCCAGGGCTGACGTGAAGCTGACGCCTACGCAGCCCGGTCTTCAGGATCCTGTAAGCTTGATGGCGCAAAAAGCGTGCAGGATGGCAGCAACATGAAGTGTGCGCGATGAAAAAGACACTGGCAATTCTGACCTTTCTGGCACTGCTACCCGCAGCCGCCGCGAAGGCTGAAAACAACTGTTTCGTGCCCATGTCGGATTGGCAGCCGCGCGAGGTCGTCGCGCGCTTTGCCGAAGAAAACGGCTGGGCGGTCCGGCGGATCAAGATTGACGACGGCTGCTATGAAATCGACGGCCGCGATGGCGAAGGCCGGCGGATCGAGGTGACGGTCCATCCTTCCACCCTGCAAGTCATTGAAATTGAATATGAAGATGAAGACGAAGAAGATGACTGAAACTTCCCCGTGTGATGCCGGGACTGGCGGGCAGGCCTTGCAGCGAAAGATCCGAGTCTGGGATCCTCTGATTCGCGGGTTTCACTGGGGACTCGTAGTGGCCTTTTCGGTGGCCTTTGTCAGTGCCGAGCAATCAGGCGCGGTGCACGAGATTTCTGGCTATGTTGTAGCGGGTCTGGTGGCCATTCGCCTGATCTGGGGTTTCTTGGGAAGCCGGTATGCGCGCTTCACGCAATTCCTGAAAGGCCCCAAGGCAACGGTTCGCTATTTGCGCGACATGGTCAGAGGCCATGAGCGCCGTTATCTCGGTCACAACCCGGCGGGCGCAGCGATGATCGTCGCGCTTCTGATCTCCTTGTCGGGAACGGCCTATACCGGCTGGCTGATGCGCGACCAGACCGGTCTGACTTCTTCGTTGGAGTTGCCGCAAATCGTGACGCCTGCATTTGCTGACGAAGATGACGAGGCGCGCCTGCGCGGGGTAGGTCGCGACAAAGGCGCGGGTGTCGTGGCAGAGGCCCATGAGACGCTTGCGAATCTGACCCTGCTGCTGATCGCGGGTCATTTGGCCGGTGTCGCTCTCGCTTCGTTCCGTCATCGGGAAAACCTCGCCAGGGCAATGGTCGTTGGCGACAAGCGCGGCCCCGAACCTGACGACATAGCCTGATCCGTTCCCCGGCCGACCGTCCCTTCGGCCCACTGGTCCCGCCCTAACCGGCGGGACTTTTTTTTTCCTGACGGCAAACTGAAGCAGGAATCGCGATTTCTTCAGGGAGCGCTCAGGAGGGACCTCCAGATTGAACCCATCGAAAAAAAAGGAAATCTGGATATGAAAACCACCCTGACCCTTCTTGTCGCCTCGACTGCGATTTCTGCGGCCATCGGCATACCGGCGTGGAGTGCAATGCGCGCGCCCGCCGATAACTCAGATCGACCCTACGCGGCGGTCTTTGACTCCCTTCAGGACGCGCTGCCGTTTGTCTACGTCAGTGACGACGACGACGACGACGACGATGACAATCGCGAATATCGGCAGAGCTCCCGCGACGACGACGATGATGACGATGACGACGACGATGACGACGACGATGATGACGACTGCGACGATGATGACGAGGGCGAGGATGACGACGACTGCCAGGGCAGCGCCAATAATCCGGCCCCTGCCGGTTCTGTTGCGCCGCCCCAGAACGGACTCTTCGGAACGGGTGCATCGCCTCAGGTCAAAGTGAACTGAGCCAGGCCGACTGAACCATTTCTGCACAAGGACCGAAATCCATGAAAACCGTTCTCGCGACGCTTGCCTTGACGACGGCGTTGACACTTCCGGGCCTCGCCATGGCGCGCCCGGTCACTTTGACTACAACGCTGAACAGCTACGGTGGCGATGGTGCCTATCTCGCGCTCTATGTCACAGACCAGTCAGGTGCCTATGTCGGCAGCCTCTGGATGGCGGGCCGCAAGTCGAAGTACCACAGGAATCTCACCGACTGGTATCGCGCGACCGGGGGCGACCCGGCTCAGATCAACGGCATCACCGGTGCCAGCGTCGGAGCCGGGCGCACGCTCGAACTCACCTTCGACCTGGCCGACGCCCTGTTCGATGCAGGCTATACTCTGCACATCGACGCAGCAGTCGAAAACATGCGCGACAGTCCGAACGAGGTGGCGGTTCCGCTGACCACTGACGGTGCTGGCACGCCTGTTCGCGGTCGCCGCTACATCGCCAACTTTTCCTACGACATGTGAGGCAACGGCCATGATTCGCGCCCTTCACCGCTGGCCGGGTCTTCTGGCCCTGCTGCTCGTCACCGTGCTGGCTGTGAGTGGCGCGGCTCTGGCCGTGTTCCCGGCAACCGAGCGGCTGTCTGCCCCACAATCCGAAGCCGGGCAGAGCGTCGCTCAACTGGCCACCGGCATCCAGGAGATCTATCCCGGTGTCGAACAGATCCGGCGAGCGCCTTCGGGCCGTATTACCGCCTACTGGTTCGACAACGGCGTGCCGGGGTCCGCCATCATCGACCCAAGCACGGGGCAGGGCGTGGCCCCTGCCGACCCGAACCAGGTAAAGCGCTGGCTGACCAATCTGCACCGGTCGCTGTTTCTTGGCGACAGCGGGCGGATCGCCACGGCGGTCGGCGCGGCGGCGATGTTGGTTCTGTCCCTGTCCGGCGCGGCGCTGGTCGCGCGGCGCGCTGGCGGCTGGCGGCGCTGGCTGGCCCCACAGAAGGGGCCGCTGGCGGGGCGGATTCATGTCGAGATCGCCCGCGCCACGGTGGTGGGGCTGGCTCTGTCCTCTGTCACCGCGCTGTGGATGACGGCTTCGACCTTTGATCTTTTGCCCGATAGCGCCGCCATGCCGGTGATTGCCAAAGACGTCAGCGGCGAGACTGGCATTGCGCTTGGCGCTATCGACCTGCTGCGCGCGACGTCGGTGGCAGAGTTGCGCGAACTGAGTTTTCCCTATCCGGGCGACACAACGGATGTGTTCACGATCAAGACGGACCGGGGCACTGGGTATTTCGACCAGGGCACCGGCGAGCTTCTTGGCTGGGCGGACCTGTCCAGATGGCAGCGAATCTCGGAAACGATTTACATGCTGCACACAGGACAAGGGGCCGCCACGCTTGGAGTCGTGCTGGGAATGATGGCGCTTGGCGTGCCCGCGATGGGCGGGACGGGTGTTCTGCTCTGGCTCGGCAGGCGGCGTGGAAGCCCGCGTATTCGGGGCAACCAGCTAGCCGGGCGCGCCCAGACGATTCTGCTGGTTGGCAGCGAGGGCGGCAGCACCTGGGGCTTCGCGGCGACGTTGCACAAGGCTCTCAGCGCGATGGGCCAAAGCGTTCACACTGCGCCGATGTCGAGTTTCGCGCCGGACCGCTATGCACACGCAGAACGCATCATCGTTCTGGCGGCCACCTACGGCGACGGTGACGCCCCGGCCTCGGCAACCGGCTTTCTGGATCGGCTGGCCGGGATCGACCGCGCACCGGACATCCCGCTGGCCGTCCTGGGTTTCGGTGATCGCAGCTTTCCCGCCTATTGCGCATTCGCCAAGGCCGTTTCGGCGGCGGCCAGAGCGAAAAACTGGCCCGAGCTTTTACCGCTCGACACCGTGAATTGCCAGTCGCCACAAGACTTTTCCCGCTGGGGCCGGGCACTGGGCGAGACGCTCGGGGCCAATCTGGAATTGACCCACACGCCGGTTCTGCCAGTTTGCGAAGCGCTGACACTGGTCTCGCGCCTCGACTATGGGGCCGAGGTTCAGGCCCCGACCTCTATCCTGCGCTTTAAGCTGCCAAAGGTCACGGCCTGGCAACGGCTGACCGGGCACGGGTTCGCGCGATTCCAGGCCGGTGACCTGCTGGGCGTCGTGCCCGATGGATCCGCCGTGCCGCGTTTTTATTCGCTCGCCTCCGCGCGCCGGGATGGTTTTGTCGAGATCGTTGTGAAGAAACATCCGGGCGGTCTGTGCTCGGGTCAGCTCGCCGCGCTTGAACCCGGCGACACGATCGCGGCGTTCCTGCGTCCAAATCCCGGATTCAGGCCGGGACGAGGTCGCGCGCCGCTGATCCTGA
>Ga0316205_10005405_pt1 | contig 10603 bp, 12 predicted proteins | sample 3monthpyrite_MG_FD_204941 | JGI IMG/M metagenome (GOLD analysis project Ga0316205, IMG submission 204941) | Microbial mat bacterial communities from mineral coupon in-situ incubated in ocean water Damariscotta River, Maine, United States -... | ecosystem: Environmental > Aquatic > Marine >...
AAAGCCCGTTCAAATCCGAGATCTATTTCGTCAATACCAACCGGTTCACCGATCTGAAATGGGGCACCAAGAACCCGATCATGCTGCGCGATCCGGAATTTGGCCCGACCCGGATCCGCGCCTATGGCACCTATACGGTCAAGGTCAAGGATGCCGGGCGCTTCATGACCGAGATCGTCGGCACCGATGGCGAGTTCACCACCGACGAGGTGACCTTCCAGATCCGCAACATCATCGTGCAGGAGTTTTCGCGCACCATTGGCGGGGCTGGCATCCCGGTGCTGGACATGGCGGGCAATACCGGCGATCTGGGCAAGCTGATGGCCGAAGCCATTTCGGGCACGATCGACCAATACGGGCTGGAACTGCCCGAGCTTTATATCGAGAACATCAGCCTGCCACCGGCGGTCGAGGCCGCGATGGACAGGCGCACCTCGATGGGCGTGGTCGGTGATCTCAGCAAATACACCCAGTTTTCTGCGGCCGAGGCAATGACGGCCGCCGCCAACAACCCCGATGGCGCGGGCGGCGGCATGGGCGCGGGCATGGGGTTAGGCATGGGAATGGCGATGGCCAACCAGATGGCCGGGGCGATGGGCGGGCCCTGGGGGGCAAACCCGCAGGCCGCGCATCAGCAACCCGCAGCCGCGGCCCCACCGCCGCCACCGGTCGAACATGTCTGGCATATCGCCGAGAACGGTCAGACCAAAGGCCCGTTTTCCAAGGCCGCGATGGGCCAGATGGCTGCCGCCGGCACGCTGACCCGGCAAAGCCATGTCTGGACGGCCGGTCAGGATGGCTGGAAAACCGCCGAGGATGTGGCCGAACTGGCGCAATTGTTCACCGTCATGCCACCGCCGCCGCCGCCGGGCGTCTAAAGGGCGCGGACGTCACTCAGGGGTCGGGGGAGGGAATTCCCCCCGGCTCTTTTGTTTGCAAGCGGCATGCGGCTTGGTAAACGGCTCGGTTCCCGTGGAGTCTCTGACCAGGCCGGTTCGCCCTTGAGGTCTGCGGCACCGGACTTTGCAGCCGTTTGCTGCTGGCAGAAAATTATCAGACAGTGCGGCCAGTTCTCTTCACTTGGGCCTCAGAACATCTCATGGTCAAAAAGAAAGGCCCCAGACACAACTTCACCGATAAAGCTGCAAGGATCGTCCTGTTGCGAAAAGTGCCGCCAGACCTTTTGGATGAATACCTCCGGGGCCATCAGGACGATAAATGGATTGATCTCTTCAGCGGCAATGGGACGATCGAAATCAGGCCGGGTCAGCACAGCTGTGCGCGCCTCTGGCGAATAGCTCCGCATCTGCATGGCATAGGCCACGTATTCCTGGCTCGCGATGCAGTCTGAAACCGGGCAGGGCATGCCATCGAGGGCGGCATGGGTCAATTCGTGGACAAGTATGCTGTAGAAATACGCATCCGGGTCAATCGAGCTGAACGCTCCGTCAGGGTCGAGAATGCGCTGCGCCGCGTCCCGCGACAAAAGCTCGATCCGGTCTTCTCCACAATAGTATTGGCCGACACATCCGTCGGGCAATGTGTCGACGATTTCGATCTGGATGGTCCGCTGCAATGGCACCGAACACGCCGCCAGTTCGTCAATGGCCCGCGCCGTCAGGTCGCAGAGCTCCAGCGCAGCATCGGGATCGGCGATGACGGAAACGCCGCCCGCCGGACAGGGGAATTGAGCGTCTGCTTGCGTCGCGCTGAACCAAAGGGCTACGGCAAGAAAAATCGTTAATCTGGTCACTCAAACGGCCTTTCCCGAAGGTCCAAACTCATATTCACCAAGTGTAACGCCGAGCCCGACACGCTGTTGCAGTATTGCGCTCCGGTCAAGCCTCTTGGGCGCGTTGTGCCGTTATTCGGGCATCTGATGCACGATGGGACGGTGAATTCCGATCTCGGCGACGCGGCGAAACGAACGACTGCGCTGAAGGAACGGGTTTTTGTTGAACCTGACCTCCCCACATGATTGTGGGCCGCCTTTTGACCTGATCTGTGCCAATGAGATCGCGGGCCGGATCGACACCTTTGCCATCGACCTTCTGGCCGGGCTGATCCCGCAGGTTTCATCGCGGGCCCGGGCCCGGGGTCCGGGCTTGCATCATCGCGCCCGCGCCCGCATGATCGGGCCAAACCCAAACCAGATATTTGTGATTGAAATGAGCGATATCCCGCCCCCGCCGCCCGGTGCCCCCCCACCCCCCGGCCCCTGGGGAAATGAAGCCGAGCCCGAAGAGGTTGAGGCCGAAGCCCCCGACGGCAACGAGGAACACCGGTTTCCCTGCGAAAAATGCGGCTCGGACATGCGGTTCGCGCCGCAGGAGGGCAAGCTGATCTGCGACCATTGCGGCCACGAGGTCGTGATCGAGATCGCCGCGGACGCCCCTGCCATCCGTGAGCTGGATTATTACGATGCCCTGAACGCGACGCTGCCCGATGCCGAGATGGAGGAAATCCGCGTCACCTCCTGCCCCAATTGCGGTGCGCAGGTCGAATTCAGCCCCGATATCCACGCCACCGAATGTCCGTTCTGCGCCACGCCCGTGGTCGTGGATACCGGCACCCATCGCTATATCAAACCCAAGGGCGTGTTGCCGTTTCAACTGGATGAGGCTGCGGCACATGCCGGGATGAACGAATGGCTGGGCAAACTGTGGTTCGCGCCCAATGGATTGCAGGAATATTCCCGCAAGGGCCGCAAGCTGAACGGCATCTACGTGCCCTATTGGACCTATGATGCCGACACCCGCAGCGCCTATACCGGTCAGCGCGGCACCGTCTATTACGTCACGGTTCGGGGCCCGGACGGCAAATCCAAAAGGGTGCCCAAGATCCGCTGGACCAATGTGCGCGGCCGGGTGGCGCGCTGGTTTGACGATGTTCTGGTGTTGGGATCTCGGTCCTTGCCCAAGAAATACACCGATGGGCTGGCTCCCTGGAACCTGACTGCGCTTGAACCCTACACGCCGCATTTCCTGGCCGGGTTCCTGGCCGAGGGCTATACCGTGACGCTGGAGGATGGCTTTGACGAGGCCCGCGACATCATGGACGCGCAGATCCGCCGTGATATCCGCTTTGACATCGGCGGCGATCAGCAACGGATCTCCAGCGTCGACACCGGGATGTCGGATATCACCTTCAAGCATGTGCTGCTGCCGGTCTGGATGGCGGCCTATAAATACCGCGACAAAAGCTATCGCTTTGTGGTCAACGGTCAGACCGGCCGGGTGCAGGGCGAACGGCCCTATTCGGCCATCAAGATCACGCTGGCGGTGATTGCCGGGCTGATCGTGGCCGCCGGTGTCGGCTATTTCATCGCCATGAACCAATGACCGATGCCGGGGCGCTGAGCAGGATATTGGACACGCGCCATTCCTGCCGCGCCTTTCGGGACACGCCCCTGCCCGTTACCCTGATCGAGGAGATCATCGGCGAGGCGCAGAAAGTGCCGTCCTGGTGCAATGCGCAGCCCTGGCAGGTGGTTGTGACGAAACCGGCCGAGACCGACCGGCTGCGCGCGGCGCTGGCCGATGCGGTGGCGCGCGACACGCCCGCGCCCGATCTGGCTTTCCCGGACCGCTATGAGGGCGTCTACAAGAGCCGCCGCTCCGATTGCGGTTGGGCGCTTTACGATGCGGTCGGTGTGCGCAAAGGTGACCGCGCCGGGTCCGCTGCGCAAGGGATGATGAATTTTCGCTTTTTCGGCGCGCCGCATGTGGCGCTGGTGACATCCGAGGCCGCGTTGGGGTCATACGGCGTGCTGGATTGCGGCGGGTTTGTCACCGGCGTCACGCTTGCCGCCGCCGCGCGCGGGGTGGCAACGATTCCGCAAGCCGCGATTGCCGCCTACGCGCCGCTGATGCACCGGTTTTTCAACCTGCCCGAGACCCGCGTGGTGCTGTGCGCCATCGCTTTGGGGTATGCCGACCCCGACCACCCGGCCAACAGCTTTCGCACCACCCGCGCGCCGCTGGCTGAGGTGCTGCGCTGGCAGGGTTGACCGCTCGCCCCGGCAGGTTTCAGCCCTTGTCGATGGCGATTTTCTGGCCTTCCGCCTCGGCGCTTGGGGGCGCGCTTGCCGACGCGCACCGTCAGAACACCATCCTTCAGGCCGGCATTGACGTCGGCGGGATCGGCATCGGGCGGCAGCCGGAAACTACGCGCGAATGCGCCATATTGGCGTTCGCTGAAATACCAGGTTTCTCCCTTTTCTTCTCGCTCGGCGCGTTTCTCGCCCTTTACCGTGACCACGCCGTCATTGACGCTCAGGTCGATATCTTCCTCGGCGACGCCGGGCAATTCCACCACGATGCGATAGGCCTGATCGTCACCGGCGGCCTCGGATGCGGGGGCCACCCAATCGGCAACCCGGCTTCCGAAGGACCGGAACGGTTCAAACAGGCCCGGCCAATTGCCAAGCGTATGCGATTTCTCAACGATCGGACTTCTCCATTTTCACACGCGTTCCATCACCCGCAGATCATAGCGATACCTGGGGGGGTGCCGCCTTGGTATGCGTCAGTTTAAGCGAAACGGGCACTGGTCAGGCCGCGCGGCAGCCGGTATTGCGTTAGCGCAATCAAACACGAAGGAACCCAACGCGATGATCCTGTGCAGTGGCGAAGCCCTGATCGACATGCTGCCCCGGCAAAGCGCCGGAGGCGAGGCCGTGTTTGCCCCCTATCCCGGCGGGGCCGTGTTCAACACCGCCATTGCGCTTGGCCGGTTGGGCCACGATGTCGGGCTCATGACCGGGCTGTCGACCGATCTCTTTGGTCAGCGGCTGGATCAGGCGCTGGCTGCCAGCAATGTCGATGCGGCGCTGGCGATCCGGTCCGACCGTCCCACCACGCTGGCCTTTGTTACGCTCAGCGAGGGTCAGGCGGAATACGCGTTTTATGACGAGAACACCGCCGGGCGCATGGTCTCGCCCGCTGACCTGCCTGCCACCCTGCCCGGTGTCGAGGCGCTGTTTTTTGGCGGTATCAGCCTAGCGGTGGAGCCCTGCGCCGAAGCCTATGAGGCGCTTTGCCTGCGCGAAGGCGGTCGCCTGCCGGTGATGATGGACCCCAATATCCGCCCCGGTTTCATCCGCGACGAGGCCCGGTTCCGCGCTCGTATCGCGCGCATGATGGCGGTGGCCGACATCGTCAAGCTGTCCGACGAGGATCTGCACTGGCTGGAAGGCGACGGGGCGCTGCCCGATCTGGCGGGCCGGGTGCTGGCGCAGGGGCCGAAACTGCTCTGCCTGACCGAAGGGGCCAAGGGTGTCACCGGCTATACTGCCTCGGGGGCCGTTTTTGTGGCATCGCAGAGGGTCGAGGTGGTCGATACCGTCGGCGCGGGCGACACCTTCAATGCCGGGTTCATGGCATCGCTGCACAGCGCGGGCTGCCTGAGCAAAGCCGCGCTGGCCGATCTGCCCGAGGATGCTCTGCGCGCCGCGCTGGCCTATGGCGGGCGCGCCGCCGCCGTCACCGTTGCCCGCGCCGGGGCCAACCCACCCTGGGCCTCTGAACTGGCATGAGGGCGCTGGTTCAGCGGGTCAGCGCGGCCGAGGTGCAGGTGGATGGCGATGTGATCGGACGGTGCGGCCACGGGCTGATGATCCTGGTCTGCGCCATGCCCGGTGACGATGCCGAAACCGCCCGCGCGCTGGCCGGCAAGATCGCGAAACTGCGGATATTCGCGGATGCGGGCGGCAAAATGAACCAATCGCTTCTGGATACCGGCGGGCAGGCTCTGGTCGTCAGCCAGTTCACCCTGGCCGCCGATACATCGCGCGGCAACCGCCCCGGATATTCGCGCGCCGCGCCGCCCGATCTGGCGCGCGCCCTTTACGAACGCTTTGCCGCCGATCTCGCCGCGCTTGGCATCGCCACCGAAACCGGCACGTTCGGGGCCGATATGCAGGTCGCGCTAACCAATGACGGGCCGGTCACGATCTGGCTGGATACCGACGCCTAGACCTTTGCCCGCGGCATCATGGCAGGCACCAGAAAGGTCAGCAGCAGCACCCGGAACGCGTGGTGAAAGGCGACAAAGGCGGGGTCGGCCTCCAGCATCACCGAAATGGCTGCCATGGTCTCCAGCCCGCCGGGCGCATAGGCGATCAGGAGCGTGGTGATCGGCAGGCCAAGCGCCCAGTTCACCGCCAGTGCCGCCGCCACCGTGGCCGCCAGCGCCAGTGCCGCCAGCAATGTCGCCGCCCCCATGGCGCGCAGGATCATGGCCCAGGTGGTGCCGGAAAACCGGGTGCCGATCAATGTGCCCATGATGACAAAAGCCGGCACCGACAGCCAATTGGGCACCAGCCCGGGTGCCAGATCGGTGGCGTGCCCAAGCGAAGATATGACAAAGCCACCCAACAGGTAGGCCGCCGGAACCCGCAGGCTTTTCAGCCACCAGCCAAGGGCTGCGGCAAGCCCGATCAGACCCGCCAGAACAGACAGCATCATGACCGCACCGGGCCGGATGCCCATCGACAGATCGGCTCCGCTGATCACCGCCACGGCAAGCGGTACCAGCAGTGTCAACGCCAACACCCTGAGCGACTGAACCACCGCCACCACGGCGATATCGGCCTTTGCATCCACCGACAGCGACAGCACGAAACTGAGATGCCCCGGCGACGCCGCCAGCCGGGCGGTCAGCCGGTCAAAGAGGAAAAACCGCTCCAACGCCGCCGCACCGCCCAGAAAGATCGCCACCAGCGCCACCGTCAGCGCCATCATGCTGACCGGCCAGGCCGCGGCGGCGGCCAGCATGTCGGGGTTGATGCCCGCGCCCAGGCCGATGCCGATGACCAGAAAACACAGATCGCGCAACAGGTTGGGGATATGGGTTTTCACCCCCATCACGCTGACCAGCGACACCAGCGCGGCAGGCCCGGTCAGATAGGGTGCCGGCACCGACAGGAAGGCCGCGATGGCGGCACCGGCGGCCCCGAGGGCCAGGGTCCGGGCAAGGCTCGGGAAATCGCTGTGCATGGTGATGCCGGTTTACGCAGTTTCGCCGCGATGCGAAAGCCGCCGATGGAAAAAGCCCGGCCCTTCGGGGGAAGGACCGGGCAGGGCACTGAGTTCGAGGGACGGGGGACAGTCAGTGCCGTAAGCGACCTTGGGGGATGGAATAAATCAGGCCGCGCGTGCTGAAAATTGTTTCGTCATTGCCATCGACGACCTGGCCATAACAGGCCATCGACGGTTGCCCGAAATCCAGGGCAAAGGCGGAGGAGGCATAACTCAGGCGGACGGCCGCGTAGGTCACGATGGTCCGGACGGTGCGCGACATGGCTCTTGGTCTCCTCTCCCGATGCGCTTGCACATGCGCGTTACAGGGATAGGTCGCGCGGGGCGGGGCTCTGGTTCAAAGAAAAGGGCGGAATTTTCATATTTTTATTCAACGTCGCCCTGACACCGCTCCGGAAGAAAAAACCGGTGCCGATCCGTTTTCGGGATGGGCACCGGCAAGGTCGGGCGGGCAGATGAGATGTGGCGTTCAGCGGATGATGGCAGCGCGCAGATTGTCCAACCGGGCACGGGCCCCGGGACGATTTTCGGCACTCGGTCGCGGGCCGTGAATGGCGTGGGTGCTGAGGTCGGCAAAATCCGATTGCGGCGCGCGGGTCGGGAAAAGACCGGCAAGGGCAGGCAGAAGACGGGGCATGGCAGGCTCCATATGTGATAAAGGTCTGCCTATGGGTCGAACGGGGCTGTGGCGGGGTTCAAAGAAACCCTCACAAGACCCTCAGCAGCCGCCGCGCACCAGGCCCCAGCCGAATTCGGCGTCGCGCCCCGAGGGGCCCAGATCGACGGCGGAGCTGCGCAACCTCTCGCGCAGCGCATCAACCGACAGACCATCGCCCGCGCCAAGCCGGGCCGCCAGCGCGGTCACAATGGGCGCGGCATAGGAGGTGCCCGAGGCATAGCTGCCGCCCGCATCATCGCCCGCGACATAGAGATCGACACCGGGGGCGGCAAATTCGATATGCGGCCCGAAATTGGCGGCACGATAGCGGCGAAAGGCGGCATCGACGGCGGTCACCGCAATCACATCGGGATGCGCGGCCGGATAGGCGGCACGCTCGCGCCCGTCATTGCCAGCGGCCGCGATCATCACCGCGCCTTGCGCCGCGGCCAGTTCCAGAACCTCGGCCATGACCGGGTTTTCGGGACCGGCAAAGGACATATTGATCAGCCGCACATCGCGCGCCAACAGCCGGTCAATGGCAACCGCAATACGCTCGACATCGGAATCGGTATTTACGCCCGTCAGGGAAAAGGCCGAAATGGCATAAAGATCGGCACCGCGCGCCAGACCGCCAAAGACGCCATCGGGGTCCACCCCCACCATCAGCGCCGCCACGGCGGTGCCGTGATCCTCGCCCGGGCTGCGCTCGGAGGGCCTCAACACGCTTTCCGAGATCACATTGGCCGCCGCAAGCGCCGGGTGGCTGGCATCGACCGGCCCGTCAATCAGACCGATGGACAGACGCCGGCCAAGCGCGCAATTGCCCGCATCGGGCAGCCCCACCATCGAGGCGGCATAGACGCGCGGACGGCTCTGCGCCAGAGAATAGAGATTGTTCAGCCCGACATGGCTGTTGGGCGCGCTCACGTCCAGCAGATCCTGCGCCGTATCGGTTTGCAGCACACCGCCGAAATCGTAGATGGCAATACGCAGGCCCAGCTCCGGCAAATCGCGATACCGCATCAACGTGGCCCCGGACGCAACAAGGGCCGCCCGCGCGGCGTCAAATTCGGCGATTGGGCCCGATACGATATATTCCGGCGTGTTGAATCCGAACCGGCGCACCCGGTTGAACCGGTCGCTCGCCTCGCGGCCCGGGCCATCGGAGGCTTCATCGCCATATCTCACGCCGTTTTCGCCGCCGCCCGGGGGATCGTTGGGGCCGGGGTCGGTCTGGGCCATCGCCATCGTCGGAACAGCTATCGCCAGAAATATAAGGGTCAGAAAACGCGGGAAAATGGGCATGGGCGCGGGCCTCGGAAAAGACATCTATTGCAGATCGTCGATGATCTCCGAGGCGGCCAAAATGCTGCGCGCGGCATCATCGCGACCCGACTCTAGCAGGCCAAGCCCGTAAAGACCAAGCGCCGAGGGGCCGCCGGTGATCTCGACCCCGGCCTCCAGCAGCAGGGCGCGGATCGCCGCTTCGGTCGCGTCGGGGGCAAAGATCACGGTGAAATCGGCAGAACCGCCGGATGCCAGCGCAAATCCCTGTTCGGCGGCGGGCGCGGCATCTTCCGACATCGCGCTCTCCATTTCCGGGGCGCGACCCGCATCGGGCAGCATGTTGAGCCCGAGCCCCACCGCCAGCACGACCGCCGCCGCGATCTGCCAGATACGCAGACGGGCAATGGGCACCACATTGTCATTGGCCGCCACCGGGGCCGGGACGATGGCGCTTTCGGCCTCGACATCGCGCAGCAGCCGGGCCAGCCCCAGGTCACCGGGGCTTTGCATCTCTTCGCTCTGCATGGTGGCGCGGATGGCCTGCAACGCGGCCAGCTCGGCGCGCAGATCGGCATCGGTTTGCAGGGCCGCATCAACGGCGGCCAGCTCGGCCCCCTCAAGCGTGCCATTGGCGTGAAACGGCAAGAGCGCATTCAGATCATCGCGGGTCATCATGCCACCCCCCGCTCGACGCGGCCCGACAGGCAGCGCAACAGAAGCTTCTTGGCGTGAAAGATGCGGGTCTTGATGGTTCCCTCGGGCACGCCCGCAACTTCGGCGATCTCGCCATAGGTCATGTCCTGATAGAACGCCAATGTGATGGCCGATTTATGGTCGTCCTTCAGCGTTTCCAGACAGTGACGCACATGGTCGGCCTCTTGCCCTGCCGCCAGACAGGTCACGGCATCCGGGCTGTCATCGACCATGTCGAAACTCTCGTCGGTCAGATCCATCCGGCCGCGTTTGCGCATCACGTCGATGCTCTTGCGATAGGCGATGCCAAAAATCCAGGTCTGCACTTTGGATCTCCCTTCAAAACGGTCGGCGGAACGCCAGACATCCATGAACACTTCATGAAGTATGTCGTTTGCCTCGTGGGGATCGTTCAATCTGGAGACGATAAACCTGTAAACGGGGCGTTCCAGCGCACGGTAAAGCGCGGCCAAGGCTTGTTTGTCGCCCCCCGCAATCCGCGTCATCAGGAACTTGTGATCGCTGTCCATATATCGAAGGCCCGTCCTGCCTGTTGGTTCAGGCTATCCGGTTTGCGGCCCCGCGCCAAGTGCGGCGGGGGGTGGGGAATTCCCCACTTGCGCCAAGGGCGTAGCCGTTAGCGCCGCCGCTCCGCCAGCCGCGCCCGCATCCGCGCGCGGGCCGCGTCGGTGCCGTCATGCCACGAGCCAAAGAGCTTGTCCCAGGGCACATCGAGATTGCCGTAATTGCACTCGAAATAGCGGTGATGGATCTGGTGATGGAAATTGCCCAGATGCAGGCGTTTGCGGTTGCGAAACAGCACACCCTCGAACCCGGTATGGGTGGTAATCGCCAGAAGCCCGTAGAACATCAGGTGGAAAATCACATGCACCGGATTGCTGGCGATGGCGAAGTGGATCAG
>Ga0316205_10005406_pt1 | contig 10603 bp, 12 predicted proteins | sample 3monthpyrite_MG_FD_204941 | JGI IMG/M metagenome (GOLD analysis project Ga0316205, IMG submission 204941) | Microbial mat bacterial communities from mineral coupon in-situ incubated in ocean water Damariscotta River, Maine, United States -... | ecosystem: Environmental > Aquatic > Marine >...
GATGGAAAACATTTAACGGGCGTTAACTGGGGGCGTGATTTACCAGAGCCCGAAACGGCAGACTTGCGTAACGTAGTTGCCGGTGACCCGAGCCCTGATGGCAAAGGAAAACTGTCTATTGTTCGCGGCATTGAAGTAGGCCATATTTTCAAACTGGGTCAAAAATACAGTGAAGCATTAAACGCTACCGTACTTGACCAAAACGGAAAAGCGCAGGTCATGACCATGGGCTGCTATGGCATTGGCGTTTCTCGAGTTGTTGCTTCTGCAATCGAACAAAATCATGATGAGAACGGCATTATCTGGCCCGAGTCTATCGCACCTTTTGATATTGCCATTGCACCGATCAATTTACAAAAATCAGAAACACTGCAAAGCGCTTGTGACAAACTCTATGAAGAATTAACAGCAGCCGGCTATGATGTTCTGTATTACGATGCCAAAGGCCGCCTGGGTGGCATGCTGGCCGATCTGGAACTGATTGGTATCCCGCACCGTTTAGTGATCGGTGATCGCGGTCTAGAATCTGGCATGATTGAATACAAAGGCCGTCGTGATGAAGACAAACAGGAAATTGCTCTGAATTCTGTACTTGAATTTATCGGACAAAAACATAATCAATAAAGTGCGACAACTGATATTTATACTTTTATCTCTGCTCAGTTTTAACACTTTTGCAGAGGCAACAGATGATCAGCCGGAACTGCGCCGGTTGTTGCAGCAGGCAATAGAAAGTTCAGACAGCTTTAAAGATCGCTTTGCTGCCGAAGTCTGGCTGGTTGATATGTCAAAGCGATTAAAGAAACTCTTACCCGAAAAAAAAGAGCGAATCGAACTTTTAAAATCAGTTCACCGCGAAGCAACACGAAGTAATTTACACCCTGAGCTAGTACTCGCCGTTATTCATATCGAAAGCCGGTTTGACCGCTATGCTATTTCACGAGCCGGTGCACAGGGCTTAATGCAAGTCATGCCATTCTGGCTAAAAGAAATCGGCCATCCCGACGATAACCTGATTGATTTAAAAACCAATTTAAGAATGGGCTGCACCATTTTAAAATATTATCTTGATAAAGAAAAAGGCGACCTGGTGAAAGCACTCGCTCGTTACAATGGCAGCACCGGCCGACGTATCTATTCAGATAAAGTTCTGGATATATTAAGAACACACTGGTTTAGAAGATAACTTTTAACCAGTTTTAACGACAACCATTCTTCATCGCACACATTGTTCCAACTGCTACCAATGTTACTGTTCCAAAAATAACAATGACACCATCAGCTAAAACTGTTACCGGTGTTTTTAATATCTTTTCAACATAATCAGATATCGTTGGGGTCTCCTTAACCCGCACTGTATACGCAGTACTAAATTGAATCTTTTTGTTTATTCGTTTATCTGAAACATATCGATTGCCGATTAACTTCCCAGAATACACAAATCTTTTAACAGCACGCCAACTCCCATCACGTTTAAAACCATCTCTTTTTAAACGATCAATCACATGCTTATTATCTGTTACATAACTAAGACTAACAGTGCCAGAAACCCCGTTTGTTTCGTCAACCTGAAAGCCGTAAAATACTGGCTTTAGTTTAGGTCGATATTCAGACAACAATATAGCTTTGAACTCAGCATTAAGATCAAAAATATAATGATAAGTTTCGCCTATCACTACCAGTATCTTTCCATCCTCAGACACCATGAAGCTATCAATATTTTCCTTGTACTGAGAGGATTTATTCCATAATTTTTTAGTATAGGGAGTGCATGCAGAGAAAATACTAAAGCAAATCAAATATATTATTATTTTACGAAGACCCACAGCTTATTAAACTCCTATAGGTGGAGGAGCAACCCGTAATACTTCTTCTACAGTCGTCAGACCCTGACCTACTTTTTGAGCCCCACTTAATCGCAACACACGCATGTTTTCTTTAATTGCCTGCTGACGAATATCATCCACACCAGCACCATCTGTCATCATTTTTTTCAGGGCAGGTGAATAGGTAAACATTTCGTACAGCCCCATTCGACCCAGATAGCCTGTATTTCTGCACTCAAGACAACCGACAGCTTTATATATTTTTTTAGGCTTGGCCGGCTTCCAGGGTTTAACCAGCTCTTTCCACTGATCATTCTCTATATCAACCGCCTCTTTACAATGCGGGCATAAAGTTCTGACCAAACGCTGCGCCATCACTCCGATCAGAGTAGAATTAATCATATACGGCGGCACGCCAATATCCATTAGTCGTGTAATCGCAGTTGGCGCATCATTGGTATGCAAAGTAGACAGGACCAGATGACCAGTTAATGCTGCCTGAATCGCCATATCCGCCGTTTCCATATCGCGAATCTCACCGATCATAATGATGTCTGGATCCTGCCTCAGTAAAGTCTTAACCCCACTGGCAAAATCCACGTCTATATTTTTTTGTACCTGCATTTGATTAAAAGCAGGTTCTACTAATTCAATCGGATCCTCAATGGTACATACATTTACTTCAGGCTTGGCCAGTTGTTTGAGTGTGGAATAAAGTGTGGTGGTTTTACCCGACCCGGTTGGTCCGGTAACGAGAATAATGCCATTTGGTTGTTTAATCATTGAGTTCCAGCTGGCTTCATCCGATGCAGACAAACCCAGTTCGCGGAAATTTTTAACCAGTACTTCCGGATCAAAAATACGCATCACCAGTTTTTCACCAAAAGCCGTTGGCATGGTTGATAAACGCAGCTCGACTTCGAGACCCTCTGCCGTTCTGGTTTTTATGCGGCCATCCTGTGGACGACGCTTTTCTGCCACATCCATACGACCAAGAATTTTTATCCGGCTGGTAACAGCAGCAAGCACCGTGGTTGGTAGCTGATAAACCTCGTGCATTACACCATCAATTCTGAACCTTACAATACTGGTATCCCGACGAGGCTCTAAATGAATATCACTGGCACGCTGGTCGTAGGCATACTGCAATAACCAGTCAACAATATTTACAACGTGTTGATCATTCGCATCAAGCTTACCCGCCCTGCCCAGCTCCATAAGCTGTTCAAGATTCTGAATATTAGTTTTGCCCTGATCATTTTCATTACTGGCACCGAGAACTGATCTGGATAAACTATAAAACTCAAGCAGGTAGCGGTGAATTTCTTCCGGATTAGAAACAACACGTTTGAATTTTTTATGATGAATATTGCTGAGCTCAGTTTCCCACTCGGTTATAAAAGGCTCACTCGTTGCAATCGTTATTGTTTCAGTATCAACATGAACAGGCAACACATTAAAGCGGGCTGCATAAGCATAAGACATTACATCTGTCACTGATCGAACATCAATTTTCAACGGGTCAATCCGGTAATATTCCAATTCACACCGGCTCGCCAGCCAGGTGGTTAGAAATTCCAGAGTAAGTAACTGAGCAGTCTGCGACTCATCTTTCCAGTTTCTCTCAGCAATTAACTGCAGCGGATGTTTCTTTTCATTTTCACGAGAGTTTGCGATAGTACGAAGCATCATCGAATTATCTTTTAAAACGCGACCTTCTTCCTCAAGCCAGAGTAAGACCTCATGTAATTCCAGCTTCTTTTCTGCATGCGTATTAATGGCGTTACACCTTTGATATTTTTTTAATTATTTCATTATAATCTGAAAATTCTTAGTATTTGATTTCATATGTTTCAAATACTTCATCCGCTTCAAAATTTGAAACAGCCACTCTGGTAACAGATGCCATCGGCGGCCCCTGAGTTAACCAATGATTCAGTCTGGCCAGTGCTTCAGCAGAGTACTGGCAACAACTTCAACACTCTCGTCCGGCAGGTTTCTTACCCAGCCTTTCAACCCAAGTTCACACGTTTTTCGTTCTGTACTTTCCCTGAAAAACACACCCTGCACTTTACCAATAACCCTGAATCACTGATAAAGCATCGCATTGCCTTTCACTATTTGATAATGAGTTTAGCACTTTTATTTGAAATTAGTTGTGGATCAAAACCAGCAAACTCTGCATTTAAAACAGCCGATCCGTCTGAAGCATACCTGACAGAAACAATTTCTCCGTCATACAGATGACCTGACACTTCTACTTTCAGTTCTTTTCCTGGCATATAAGTTTTATTTAATGGCAGCGACACAGTCGCATTAGCCATCATTTTAATTCTGCTTGCCACTGTAACTAAAACTGGTTTGGTCGATTCAGGATTAATGACCTCACCAACAGCAACATGGACATCTAAAATAATTAAATCGCTATCTGCCTTTAATTTACAATTTTTCACATTCCATTTTTTTTCATTCGCTTCAGCATTTGCAGCATCGTATTTTGCTCTTGTTTCAATATAGATTAATTCTGCATTGCGTAGTTCAACCTCGGACAAAACTGTTCTTTCAAACAATTCATCGGCCAGCTCTTTATCTTTTTTCGTTCTTTCAACAGCAGGCTTCAAACCTTCAGCAATTGCTTTTTTTTGTTTGTACTGTGCATTATAAGCATCACAATCCAGAGACAGAAGTGAATCACCCGCCCGAACATAACTGCCAGGCTGACTGGTTATTTCTTTTACGACACCTGACAACGGCAACCCTAGCTGACGCGAACCAGCCCAGCCGACAGAGGCCGAAATTTCTTCTGCCAACAATGAAAAACTCGAAAACGATAGCATTAAAATATAAATGTATTTCATTGCAGCAAATATTCCTCTAATGTCATGCCAGTTAACATGGAAAGTTTCATCCAGGCCAGCGCAAGATTGAAATTATTTTTGAACTTTTCTAAACGAGCTTCTGAAACCCGGACAAACGAATCACCAAGATCCGTTCTGTATTCCATTTCATAGTAAGCCCGGCTTCTGTCCTGATATAGCTCCCTGTAATCCTCCGCCACTTTATCAATATCCTGACGTGCCTTTAACACATAAATTTCTTGCCACACTTCAAGCACCTGCTGTCTGATTTCAGATTTAACATGCATTAATTTTGCATTTTGTTTCTGCCATTCTGCCCGTGCTCTGGCCGTTACAGCTTTGTCCGCATCATTCTCATACAGTGGTACTGAATATTTAAGACTAGCTCTCCAGTTATTTTTCGACGGCGCGTCATTACTGTATTCAGTTAGTTCAAACTCTGTCGACAAGACTGATCCGTTCTTTTTTCTGCTCGCAGCCAGCTCATGACTAGCCGCTTCAATCAATTGCTGTTGCGCCCTGATTTGCAAATTATTCGACAGTGCTAGCTTTAATAGTTCATCAAATCCCGGGCGCTTTCTTTCTGTAAATTTGAAGTCAGGCAGAATCACCTCATCTGGCAGTTCATCAGGCCTGGACAAACTCTCTGCAAAACGCGCCCGTGTAACTCTCTGCATGGTTTCACTTTTATAACGCTGCGCCCGAACTTTCTGATATTCAAATTCAGCTTCAAGCAGTTCAACATCTGAAACCTGCTTCAAATCATTTCTTTCCTGTGTTTTATTATATTTAACATAGGCTGTTGCTATCGCTTCATTATCCAGTGAAAATTTAAGGTCAGATAATTTTATATCGAAAAACTTCGATGCCACATCAACTCTTTTAGATAAACGAATTTGCTCCAGTAACAGTTTTGCAGCACTGATACGCGCCTCTACTGCCTCAGACTTTTCACCGGAAAAGCCAAAATCTGACAATGTCTTGTTCAGAACCAGTGACAGCCTGTGATCGTCATTGATTTCTTCGGCAATCACTTCCGAAGGCTTAACATACTGAGCCAGTGCAATCAGATTAACAGAAAAGTCTTTAAGCCCATCAACAAGCAGCTTGTCTGATTTAGCCAGTTCGAGTTCTGATCTCGCCAGTAAACTTTCATAATATTGACCTTCATCAATCAGTTTCATGACCAAATTAAATTCAAGTTTTTCTGGCAAAGCTTCAGCCAGAGATAACTGATGTACACTTAGTAATGCAATTGCCAGAAACAGGCGCCGGATAAAACACATGTTACTCAGCCTTCTTTCTTCTTTTTATCTTTTCTTTTTTGGCGCTTATACTTAGTGAAACGCATGTTTTTAAAGTGACCTTCAACTACATACTCACCCAGCCACATAAACTCTTCGACACCCGATGTAGGTCCAGTATATTTAACGATCTTTTTACCCGTGAGATCAAAAAATGCAAATACAGGTGTTGCTCTCACTCTGTTATGCGTCACAGCAAATTCTTTCATCGACATTGACTGACCTGAGAAGTCCGTCATTTCCACATCACCCTCTATATCAATAGAAAAAATAGAAAAGTGCTTTTTAAAATACGCCATCACTTCGGGTTGATTCAGAACGGTCGTTTTCATGCGATGACAAAATGGACATTCATCCATCTCAAAAAATAGCAAAATACCCTTTTTACCATTTTCTTTTGCATCGATGAGTTCTTCTGAATAGTCACCTATGCTCAGATCAAATATAGCCCGATCATCAGCTGCTTGCGCTAAAACACCCAGACAACTGTAAAGAAATAACACCAGCCAGATACTGGTTTTGGCAAAGGACATTTTCAGATTCTCAGTCAGTAAGTACAGCTAGCAGAATACCTTGTTATCAGACATAAAAAAAGCCCGCATTGCGGGCTTTTTTAGACACTAACTGTAACGAGGATTATTCGCCCAGATATGCCTTATCTGATGCTTCCTGTGATCCGATTGTCCATGCTCCACGCGTCTTGGCATGGTTAATGGCTGAATCAACATCAGATTGTGATGCAGAACGGTCAATTTCCAGAACCTGACCTGAGTAAATCAAATCTGCATCGTTGATTTTGTCACGATTTGCTTTATAGATAAGAGGCCACTGGTACGGGTCTGAATAGATTTCATTTTTACCTGAAATATTCCACAGGTTATCACCGCCAACAACTTCATAAGAATCATTAGTAGCAGCTGCATCTGTAGAGTTACTCTCTTCAGAAGATGCCTGCATAGACTCTTTATTATCAGCTGCATCCGTCTGAGCAGGAGTTTCTTGCTTTACTGGCTGTTCAACAGGTGCCGGAGCATCCTCTTTAGGGTCAGAACCTGCACAACCTACTAACAGACCAATTGTAGCTACGGATGTAGCCAGAAGTTTGGCCAAAGAAACGCTTTTCATTATTAATCTCCAGATTAAATGTATATTTTTCATTCAGTTGTCAGAAAAAGAACAGCCTGATTTATTTTAGTTCTGAAATTAGCAACGCTATGAAGGACTGTCAAGCAATAGCTCCATCTTTATTGCAAATATATCACTAAAGGATGCTTTATGCCGATAACTGAGCTACTTAGGTGCACTCTGGTTATCCCTGACATTTTCCTGCCAAGACAATTATTCTCTTGGCCTATTCGATGCTAAAATACTCCATTCTCTTCCCCTTAGATACACAGGAGTTACAACATGGCCGACAAAATCACCATATTTCACAACCCTCGTTGTTCGAAATCGCGCCAGACGATGGAGCTTTTACATGAAAAGTCGATTGAACCAGACATTGTTGAGTACCTGAAAACACCACCCGATTATCAAACCATTGACGACATTCTGAACATGCTCAAGATTGAGCCACGACAATTAATGCGTACAGGCGAAGCCGAATACAAAGAAAACAATCTGGCTGATGATTCATTAAGCCGCAAACAACTGATAGAAGCGATGGTCAGTTATCCCAAGCTGATTGAAAGACCGATTGTGATCAGTAATGGTAAAGCCGCCATTGGAAGACCACCCACTGCTGTACTGGAGATTTTATAATGGCTGAGGTTTTAGTGCTTTATTACAGCCAGGGCGGAACAACATCAGAAATGGCCGATTTAATTGCCAGAGGTGTTGAAGAAGTCGAAGGCATGCAAGCCAGAGTCAGAACCGTACCCCATGTGTCTGCAGTAACCGAAGCCAGCGAACCGGATATCCCTGCAGAAGGGCCTCCATATGCAAGTTTGAAAGACCTTGAAGAATGTGACGGACTGATCATTGGCAGTCCGACTCATTTTGGCAACATGGCTGCAGCTTTAAAATACTTCATTGACAGCACAGGTCCGCTCTGGATGTCAAAAGCACTGGTCAATAAACCTGCCGCCGTCTTCACCGCCACTGCAAGCATGCATGGCGGCCAGGAATCCACGCTACTGACAATGATGATACCTTTACTGCATCAGGGTATGATTTTGGTGGGCCTGCCCTATAGTGAACAGGCACTGGTTCAAACCTCTTCAGGTGGCAGCCCTTATGGTGCCAGTCGCCTGACCAGCGACGAGGTTAACCTGCAATTAACCAGTGACGAAAAAGCCTTGTGTCGCGCATTAGGTAAACGTGTTGCTGATGTCGCCAAATCTGTTCGAGATATTATTTAAGATGAATAACATTACTTTTTATCGATGGCTATCACAGGCCGGATATTTTTCATTGCTGATTAGTCTGTGCCTGCTGCTGTTTGTGTTTAACAAACCAGAACCACATAACATGGTGCCTGCGTTATTGTTTTATATCGGCCCTCTCATGTTCCCACTACGCGGACTACTGGCTGCCAAAGCATACACTCATGCCTGGGCCGGTTATATGGCCCTGTTTTATTTTATTGTTGGTGTCTGGTATGCCGGTGCAGAGGTCGATCGGTTCATTGGCACCCTGATTACCTTATCAAGCATCCTTTTCTTTGTCGGTGCGATTATGTTCGCGCGATTACAAGGTAAAGCAGATAAAGCTGAAGCCACTCAAGAATAGAAATCATGAGCAATCATGTCTCGCTATTTAATACATCCTTAACAAAGGGAATGGTCAGGCGACGCTGCTGTATCAGGGATGCTTTATCCAGCTTATCCAAGTGTTCATACAAAACAAATAAATCACGCGGGTAATGTTCTAACAAATAATTAGCCACATTATCGGGTAATTCCAGCCCTCTTGCAGACGCCCTTGTTTGTAAGGCAACTCGCTTTTCATCATCAGTTAATGGTATTAACTGAAAAACCGGCCCCCATGTGAGCCTCGATCGTAAATCAGGCAGTTTTAATTCCAGCTCTGCCGGATTTTTTTCTGCCGCAAATAACAAACACACCAAAGAAGTTCTGGCTAAATTGATTAATGAGAACAAAGCCTGTTCCCAGTCATCATTTCCAAGTACCGCATCCAGTCCGTCAATAGCCACCAGATCCAGTTGCTCGACACTTTCCAGAATATCTGGTGACACACCCGGCATTTGATCCAGCGGCAGATAACTGGCAGTTAATTGTTTACTTGAAGCCAACTGACAGGCTGCCTGTAATAAATGTGATTTTCCCTGACCCTCAGCTGAGCATAAAAAAATTTGCTGCTCGCCTTCAGGGGAAAACACATTTTGAATCATATCAACGACGAGCTGGTTTGAGCCTGAAAAAAAACTGCTGAATGTACAGCTTTCTTTTGGCTGAAGCTGTAGAGGTAACTGCTGCATAAAATTCTTATTCCGGAAAGGAAAATCTTCTCTTTTTATTCTGTTTCATAAAGCGCACTATTGAGATACTGCCGGTGCATATGTCTTACAATAACCGCAATCACAGCAGCTACAGGCAGAGCCAGTAAAACACCGATAAAGCCAAACAACTGCCCGCCAGCCAGCACTGAAAATATAACCGCAACCGGGTGCAGACCAATTTTATCACCAACCAGAAGCGGAGTTAACAACATTCCTTCCAGCATTTGTCCAATACCAAAAACAACAATGATCGGCCAAAGCTGCATGATGTCCTGCGTTTGTAAAAACATGGCGATGCTAGCAGCAACAATGCCAACGATAAAGCCAAGATAAGGCACAAAACTAACCAGACCAGCCAGCATGCCTATTAATAAAGCCAGCTTGAGTCCTGCAATTTTCAATCCCAGAGAATAGATGATGCCCAGTACAATCATGACCAAGAACTGGCCACGTAAAAAAGCAGCCAGCACATTATCCGATTCAATCACCAGTTTTTTAATCACAGGCTCTTTACTACGCGGCAAAAGATCGTGCACTCTTCCAACCAAAACATCCCAGTCACGCAATAAATAAAACGTTACTACCGGAATCAAAACCAGATTGCCAAGCCAGACAATTATCATCACACCTGAATCGGACAGTGATTTAAATATATTCAGTAAGATTTTTCCACTACCACTCCATTGCTGACGAATAAGTTCTCGTAACTCATTGAGGTTAAAAACCTTCGGATCGAGATCAAGCTTTGCAGCCAGCGAAGGCAATAACTCTTGCTGAAGCCAGACCAGATGCGCTGGCAAGGTTTTTATAAAGTAACTGATCTGCGACTCCAGCATGGGCAGCAGAACGATTAAAATTAGCGTGATTACTAAAAAGATAATTGAAAAGACAATACTAACAGACAGGGTTCTGCTCAGTTTATATGTCTCCAGACGGTCAACTAAAGGATCGCCAAGATAAGCCAGTAATGCAGCCGCAATAAACGGTGTCAAAACTGGCGCCAGTAAATAAACCAGCACCGACAATAAAATAACAGAGGCCAGAAGCATCCATTTCTGAGAGTCGTTGAGCACCGATTATTTTCTCATTTCGTAAGCAAGTACAACATCATCAAGTGCTGATTGCTGAGTAGTCACCTGGATATTCACCGGCTGT
>Ga0316205_10005407_pt1 | contig 10602 bp, 5 predicted proteins | sample 3monthpyrite_MG_FD_204941 | JGI IMG/M metagenome (GOLD analysis project Ga0316205, IMG submission 204941) | Microbial mat bacterial communities from mineral coupon in-situ incubated in ocean water Damariscotta River, Maine, United States -... | ecosystem: Environmental > Aquatic > Marine >...
GAGGCTGCTTTGGAGCTGTGCCCGGCGCTTGAATGCACTGGCATCCAGCATTTCATGAATGGCCCCGAGAGTTTCACCGCCGATACCCGCCCGCTGGTGGGCGAGACCCATGTCGACGGGCTTTTCGTTGCGGCGGGGATGAATTCGGTCGGTGTGATGTCATCGGCCGGTATCGGACGGGCGCTTGCGGATTGGATCACGGACGGCCATCCGCCCATGGATATGTGGGAAGTTGACGTGGCCCGGGTTGACCCGTTGACGGCCACCCCGAGCCATATCGAGGCGCGCATGAAAGAAGCGGTCTCTGATCTCTTCGCCCTGCATTGGCCCTATAAACAACCCAAGGCCGGACGGGGCTTGCGTAAATCCGCGCTCCATGATCACTGGGCGGCGGCAGGTGCGCAATTCGGCATCACCGCCGGATGGGAGCGCGGTCTGTGGTATGGCCCTGCTCAACCCTATTCCGTTGGGGCGCAAGGGTGGTGGTCGATTGCGGAGGCCGAGGCGGCTGTGATGGCCGAGGGCACCGCGATGATCGACCTCAGCCCATTCACCAAGCTGGATATCGCAGGGCCCGGCGCGCTGACGGCTTTGAACCGGCTTTGCACGGCGCAGATGGATGTGGCGCAGGGCCGCGCCGTTTACACTCAGCTTCTGAACGCGCGTGGCGGGATCGAGATGGATGTGGCGATCACGCGGATTGGCCCAGAGGCATTTCATCTGACATCGGGCGCTGCAACCCGGGCGCGCGACCTCGTTTTTCTGCGTCGTAACCTTCGGGGCGCTGTGACCATATCGGATGTGACAGAGGCGTTCTGCACGATCGGCGTCATGGGCGCGGGCAGCCGCGATCTGTTGGCCGGTTTGGGCAACCTGCCGGATATCCCGTATGGCCATGCCACCGATGCGCACATTGCCGGGGTCAAGTGTCGCACAACCCGGGTCAGCTTTGTTGGCGAACTTGGTTGGGAACTCTCGGTCACCAATGCCGGGGCACCGGCGCTTTTTGATGCGTTGCACAAATCCGGTGCACCCACCTTGGGGCACTATGCGCTTGATGGATGTCGCCTTGAAAAGGGGTTCAGGCATTGGGGGCATGAACTGGGCCCGGAGGTGACCCCGCTTGAGGCCGGATTGGGGTTCACCATCGACTGGGATAAAGATTTTGTCGGCAAAGCCGCACTGCAGAAGCAGCGCACGACCGGAATGCGTCAACGTCTGATCTTGTTGCAGGTCACGGGTGAGGCGCTTTTGTTGCATGACGAGCCGGTGTTCGAAGCGGGCCGTCATGTGGGATTGACCACCTCTGGTGCACGTGGTCCGCGCACGGGGCTGAACCTCTGTTTTGCCGTGGTTGAAACGACACCGGGCGAAAAAGTGACGGATACCTGCGCCCGCAGCTTCACCGTCAGGGTTGCCGGACGAGACTATCCGGCCGAACCGCTGCGCCGTCCGCCGTTTGACCCCACGGGTGAAAGGATGCGCGCATGACAAAGGTGCAGGTTCTGATCATTGGCGGCGGGGTGATGGGCGTTTCCCTGATGTATCATCTGGTGAAAGCGGGCTGGCCCGATGTGTTGCTGGTGGAGAAAAACGACCTGACCCATGGCTCGACCTGGCATGCGGCGGGCCTGTGCACGCATTTCGCCCATAACCCGACCATTCAGGAATTGCGTGCCACCTCGGTTCGGCTGTATCGCGATATACTGCCCGAAGAGACGGGTCGAGATTGCGGGTTTCACCGTTCCGGCGCGATGCGCATCACCCGTAATCCAGATCGCATGGACGAGTTTCGTCATGTCGCCGGATTGTCGGCGTTCACGGGTTATCCATTAGAAATCCTGACCCCCGAACGGATCGCTGAACTGCACCCGCTGGCGAAGCTCGATGGGCTGTTGGGTGGGATTTACGAACCGGATGACGGGCATGTCGACCCCTCGCTGGCCACCAATGCGATGGCCGAGGTCGCCCGCCGTGGTGGTGCACAGATCTGGCGCAACTGCGCGGTGAAAGGCATCCGGCGTCGGGATGATCACTGGCAGGTTGAGACGCCGAAAGGCCCGGTAGAAGCCACGCATGTCGTCAATGCTGCGGGCACATGGGGCTGGGAAATCGGCCATATGATGGGGCTGAATATCCCGTCGGTTCCGGTGCTGCACCAATATCTGGTGACCGATACCGTAAGTGCTGTTAGCGACCGTATTGCCGCGGGCCTGCCGGAATTGCCGATCATCCGCGACCCGGAAGAAAGCTGGTATGTCCGCCAGGAGCGCGATGGGCTGATCCTGGGGCCGTATGAGAAAGAGGCGCAGGTCTGGTCGGTCGATGGGGTGCCGCCCGAGTTCGGGGCCGACCTGATGCCGCCCGATCTGGATCGGGTGGAACATATCATCATGGCGGCGATGGAACGTATCCCGGCGCTGGAAACTGGCGGAGTCAAATCGGTCATCAACGGCCCGATCACCTTCACACCCGATGCCAACCCGCTGATCGGCCCGGCGCATGGGCTGCAGAACGCGTGGCTGCTGACGGGTTCGTCCATGGGGGTGATGGAAGGCGGCGGTGCGGGCTGGTTCCTGGCCCATTGGATGACCCACGGCGCGCCACCGATGGATGCGCTGGCGGTCGACAGTCGGCGGTTTGGGGCCTGGGCGGATCGCGATTATCGCGTGGCCAAAGCTGTTGAGTGTTTCGGGCTGCAATTCGGTGTGCATTACCCGCATGAGGAACGTCCTGCAGGACGCGGCCTGCGCCTCTCCCCTCTGCATGATCTGATGCTGGAACGCGGTGCAGTGATGGGATCTGCTTATGGTTGGGAGCGACCAAACTGGTTCTCGGACACCCCCGGCGTGAAGGCGGACGAAACCTTCCGCCGCGCCAACTGGTTCGCGCCGGTCGCTGCCGAGGTGGCGGCCGCCTCGACCCGCGTTGCCTTTGCCGACCTGTCGGTTTTTTCAAAGTTTGATGTCACAGGCCCGGATGTAACAAGCTTTCTTGTGGCGCTTGGGGCAAACCGCGCGCCCGAAGTGGGGCGGATTGGCCTGACCCATGCGCTCACCCCGGCGGGCGGTGTGCTGTCGGAATTTACCGTATCAAGGCTGGGGCCGGATCACGCCTATCTGACATCCGCCGCTGCCGCCGAGGAGATCGACCTTGATGTGTTGCATGCCTGCGCCGTAGGGTTTGACGTCGAGATTGCCAACGTCACCGAGGATATCGCGGTGATCGGTGTGATGGGGCCGAAAGCGGCTGAGGTGCTGCCAGACCTGGCCGATATGCCGTGGCTGACCGTGCGCGAGACCACATTGGCGGGCGTTTCTGTACACGCTTTGCGGGTTTCTTACATTGGTGAGTCCGGCTGGGAACTGCATGTTCCCGCCCCGCACGCTGCACAGCTTTTCACCACGCTGGAGCAGATCGCACAGCCCTTTGCCCCCGGCCTCTACGGGGCCTATGCCGCCAACGCGATGCGGCTGGAAAAGGCCTTTCGTGGGTGGGGCAGCGATTTGACCACCGAACGCAGCCCGCTGGAGGCGGGGCTTACGCCCTTCGTCCGCCCGAACCTTCGCGACGATCTTGCCCGTGACGATCCCTGGGATATGGTCTTGCTTGAGATCGACGCAGGCGATGTGGACCCGTTCTATGCGCATACGGTTTGGCAGGATGACCGCCCCGTGGGCATCGTGACCTCGGGGGCCTATGGCCACCGCACGGGCAAGATGTTGGCGCTGGCCTATCTGCGGGACCGATCAGCGCGCGACAACCTCACCGTTTCGATCCTTGGACAGCATCACACCGCAACCATTCTTCACGAACCACCCTATGATCCGACCAACATTCGTTTGAAAACCGGAGGCCAGACATGACCGACCACGCCCTTCACACCGATTGGAATTTCGACACCACCGCCGCGCGGCGCGACCGGTATTATGCCGCCTCGCTGACCCGCTTCACGCCGTTCCGCGAACCGATCGTGTTCAGGAAAGGCCAGGGGCAATACCTTTGGGATGTAGAGGGACGTCAATATACCGACATGCTGGGCATGAATGTCTGTATCTCAGTCGGCCATTCCCATCCTCGCGTGGTGGCCGCCGCCATAGAGCAGGCGCAGGACCTGACCCATTGCACGACGATGTTCTACCACCCCACCCCGGCTCATCTGGCCGAGGAACTGGCCGCCACAATGCCGAAGGGCCATGACTGGGTTGTGCATCTGACCAATTCGGGGTCCGAGGCGATTGATCTGGCGATGACCATGGCGCGCACCTATACCGGCAACCTCGATCTGTTGGCGCTGCGCACCGCCTATCATGGGCCCACGGCGGCGGCGCAATCCATCACTGGCATCGCCGGATGGCGCCACCCCGGTATGCCTGGCAATGTCGCCTTTGTCCCCGAACCCAACCAGTATCGCGGTATTTTCGGCCCCGGCACACAGCCCTATCTGGACGAGATCGACCGCACCATCGCCTCGGCCACGTCTGGCAATGTGGCGGGTATTTTCGTGGAAAGCGTGCAGGGGTATGGCGGCATCATCGCAATGCCTCCGGGCTATATGTCCGGTGCGGCAGATCGGGCGCGCGCGGCAGGCGGGCTTTACATCGCCGACGAGGTGCAATCCGGCTTTGGCCGCACCGGCGCGCATTTCTGGGGCTTTGAGGCCGATGGCGTTACCCCTGACATCGTGGTCATGGCCAAGGGCCTTGGCAACGGATTTCCCATCGGTGCCGTGGTGGCCAAAAAACAGATCGCGGCTCCAATGGCCGAAAGGTTCATGTTTCATACTTACGGGGCCAATCCGACCTCGGCCGCCGCCGCCCGCGCGGTGCTGGCGGTGATGCGGGATGAAGGCCTGCAGGACAATGCCCGAACGGTCGGTGCCGTCTTGCTGGAAAGGTTGCACGACCTGAAGGACAAGCATGCAGTAATAGGAGATGTGCGCGGTAAAGGATTGATGCTGGCCATTGAAATGGTCAGCGATCAAGACGAGAAGACGCCCGACAAGGACATGACCACCGAAATCTTTGAAGCCTGCCGGGATCAGGGCATCATATTGTCAAAATCCGGTCCGTTCCAATCCTGCCTACGTATGGTTCCGCCGCTCTGCCTGACACGCGATGACGTCGATCATGTGGCCAAAAGCCTTGATATCGCGCTTTCTATAGCGGCAGAGAAATCGACGCGTGCTTAGCGTGTGAGAACAGCCGTGCGAAGCCGTCATGCTGTGGCATGACGGCACAATACTCAACCCAATGCGCCTTTTGCGCGGCATCAGGTGAAGCGGGCACTCACCTGCCGTAAACCGCTTTGGCCGTGGCAGCTGTAATCGACCGGACCGATCTACAGCTCCCGCGCCACTTTTCTCAATTCAAACTTCTGGATTTTCCCGGTGCTCGTCTTGGGCAATTCCTGAAACACCACGGATTTGGGGCATTTGAACCCGGCCAGATGCTCGCGGGCGAAGGCGATCATTTCGGCCTCGGTGGCCTCAACCCCATCCTTCAGTTCGACAAACGCGCAGGGGGTTTCGCCCCATTTATCGTCCGGGCGGGCGACCACTGCACAAAGCAATACGGCGGGGTGTTTCATCAACGCGCCTTCCACTTCGACCGAGCTGATGTTTTCGCCGCCCGAGATGATGATGTCCTTGGCGCGGTCGGCGATCTTGAGATAGCCATCATCGTGCTGGAACGCGATGTCGCCGGAATGGAAATAGCCCCCTTGAAACGCCTCGGCGGTGGCCTTGGGGTTCTTCAGATAGCCCTTCATCACCGTGTTGCCGCGCACCATGATCTCGCCTTGGGTTTGAGCGTCCATGGGGATCTGATCCATGCCGTCCGCGTCCATCGAGGTGATATGTTCGGCCATGCTCATCTCGACTCCGGTGCGGGCCTTGATGGCATATCGGTCGTCATCGGGCAGGGCGTCCCAATCGCTTTTCCAGATGCATTGCGTGACGTGGCCATAGGTTTCGGTCAGCCCGTAAACTTGCGTCACGTTAAAGCCCAGTGGTTCAATTGCGGCCAGGGTGGCGGCAGGGGGCGGGGCACCGGCGGTGAACACCTCGATCACGTGATCGAAGGGGCGGCGTTCTTCTTCTCTGGCGTTGACGACCATGTTCAGCACGATGGGGGCAGCGCCCATATGGCTGACCCCTTCATCGGCGATGGCGTCATAGATCGCCGCGGGCGTGATATCGCGGCAGCACACCACGGTGCCGCCCAGCATGGGCAACATCCACGTGTGGTTCCAGTTATTGCAGTGAAACATGGGCACAATGGTCAGATAGCGCGCCCCGCGAGGTACCGGCCAATCCAGCGCAGTGCCCATCGTCATCAGATATGCGCCGCGATGGTGATAAACCACGCCCTTGGGCCGTCCGGTGGTGCCAGAGGTGTAGTTCAGCGCAAGGCTTTCCCATTCATCTTCGGGCATGATCCACGCGAAATCGGGATCGCCCGAGGCCAGAACTGCCTCGTATTCGGTGTAATGTCCGTGGGCGTGCACCCCGGCCACATCATCCGCCACCTCAATCAGGGTGGGGGCAGGGCCCTCCATCAACTCGATGGCGTCGGCCACAACGGGAAGGAATTGCGGGTCAACCAGCGCCACCTTGGCGCCGCCATGATCAAAGATATAGGCGATTGTGTCGGCCTCAAGCCGGGTGTTGATCGCGTTCAGCACAGCCCCGCAGGCAGGCACGCCAAAATGCGCCTCGGCATGGGCGGGAATGTTGGGCAGCACTGTTGCCACCACATCACCCGGGGCAACGCCCAGTTTGACCAGCCCCGAAGCCAGACGGGTACAGCGTTCGTGATACTCGCCATAGCTGCGTCGGATGGACCCATAGACAACGGCCTCACGATCAGCAAAGAGGCGCGCGGCACGACGCAGATGCGACAGCGGTGTCAACGGCACAAAATTGGCGACGGTTTTGTCCAGCCCGGTTTCGTCACTCATCCAGCCCATCGGATCCTCCCTGAATCGTGTGGCAAAGGGTGGAGTGACCATATTGAGATTTTGGTCGTGATCAATATTTAAATGTCAGACAATTAAAAAGGGCTTGGTATAATCTCCCGCACCCAACCCTTTGGGATGCACACGCGTAGTGTGATCCGCCCCCTTTTGGCAGGGGGATTTGGTCAGGCATTTACCGTTGACTTGGATTTCAGCATTGGAGGTCAGATCATGGGAGTGGGTTCCTATGAATGACTGGGAAGATTTTTGTTCTGATCGACCAAACGACCGTTTCAATGACGCTCATCAAGGCGCGTGTCTTTTTATTTCATTAGACTCTGAAAATCTATGAGTGCGATTCTGGATCGTGCTTTTTTGTTCAACGGGGGTGGACCATGCAATTGAAGGAATACAACAAGGTCGAACGCGCGACCAATCTCAGTCGCGATGAAGTCGGCAGGCTTGGCACAGCCATCCTCTTTATCGTGGCGGTCATCATCTACACCGGCACGCAGTTTGCCCATGTCGAACAATCCTACATGCTGATTGCCGCCGCGGTGATCGGTGCCTACATGGCGATGAATATCGGTGCCAATGACGTGGCCAACAATGTCGGACCCGCTGTCGGGTCTCTGGCCATGACAATGACGATGGCCATCCTGATCGCAGCCGTATTTGAGGCCGCAGGGGCGATCATTGCCGGCGGGGAAGTGGTGTCCACCGTCAAAAAGGGCATTATCGACCCGGCTGACATCAACAATCCGGACATGTTTGTCTGGGTCATGATGGGGGCCTTGCTGGGCGCTGCGATTTGGCTGAACCTCGCCACGTGGCTGGGTGCGCCGGTGTCGACAACCCATTCCATCGTCGGTGGCGTGATGGGCGCGGGCATCGCGTCGAGCGGTTGGGAGATAGTGAACTGGGATGCAATGGCAAAGATCGCATCCTCCTGGGTGATCTCGCCTGTGGTTGGTGGGCTGATCGCCGCGCTGTCTTTGTACATGCTGAAAAAGACGGTGTTTTTCAAAGCAAACCCGATTGAGGCCGCCAAGAAGATCGTACCGATCATGATCGGTCTGATGGGTTGGGCATTTACCACCTATATCGCACTGAAAGGGATCAAGCACCTGGTAAAGATATCCTTTCCAATGGCGCTGTTCGTGGGGCTGATCGCCGGATGCGTGATCTATTTCGTGGTCAAACCGCTTATCGTTAGAAAGGCACCGGACCTGACGCCAGACCGTGACGGGGTCAACCGCCTGTTCACCATTCCGCTGATCTTTGCGGCCGCCATGCTCAGCTTCGCCCATGGTGCAAATGATGTTGCCAACGCGGTGGGTCCGCTGGCCGGGATTGTGGACGTACTCACTGAAGGGGCAGGAGGCGGCAAGGTGGCCATTCCATTCTGGGTTATGGGGATTGGGGCGATCGGTATATCCATCGGGCTTGCACTGTTCGGGCCCAAGCTGATCCGGACGGTTGGGTCCGAGATCACTGAACTGGACCGCTCGCGTGCCTTTTGCATCGCATTGGCTGCTGCCATTACCGTGATCATCGCCAGCCAACTGGGGCTGCCGGTCAGTTCGACTCATGTTGCCCTGGGCGGCGTTTTCGGCGTGGGATTCCTGCGCGAATTCCTGGAACAGCGGCTGGGCCGTGTGGTTGAAACTGTGATCCAGTCTCACAAGGGCGAGGCCGATTTTCAGGAGGTCGAAATTGCCTTGCGCGATTTCCAGAACGCCCCGCCAGAGGACAAAAAGCGGATATTGAACGAGTTGAAAAAGATGGGTCCGGAGGCCAGCATTACTGCCGCACAACGCAAGCAACTCCAACAAGCGCTGAAGCGGCAATTGGTCAAGCGATCTTCGTTGCTGAAGATTGTGTCCGCCTGGATTATCACGGTGCCGGTGTCTGCGGCGATGGCCGGTGTGTTTTACTTTGCGCTGCGCGGTATGATGTTGCCCTGATAAGGGCAGATACAGCGGTTGAGAAATCTGGCGCGTAACCTTAGCGTCTCCTTATGATTATCTCACCGGGCCGCAACTACATCTTCGTGCATATTCCCAAGACCGGTGGCACCTCTTTGGCGCTGGCGCTGGAGGATCGCGCCAAGGCGGATGACATTCTGATCGGCGATACCCCCAAGGCGCTGCGTCGGCGGAGACGGCTGAAAGGCGTGCAGGCAGCGGGGCAACTCTGGAAGCATTCCACGCTGGTCGATATTGACGGACTGGTCAGCCCCGAATTCGTGGCTAACGCCTTTGTCTTTACCCTTGTGCGCAATCCCTGGGACCGGATGGTCAGCTATTACCACTGGCTGCGCGATCAGAATTTTGACCACCCCGCTGTGCTTCTGGCCCAAACGCTGGGTTTTGCCGATTTTGTGCAGGACCCTCAGACGCGCAGCGCGTTTCGCCAACAGTCCTATGGCAGCTATCTGCGGGATGTCTCGGGCCGGGATCGGGGCGCGCTCTATATCCGGCTGGAACAGTTTGCCAAGGATGCCGGGCCGCTCTGGGCGCAACTGGGCTTTAGGCTGAACCTTCCGCATGAGAACGCATCGGAGCGTGTGCAGGATTATCGCAGCTATTACGACGACAGGCTGATGAAGGTGGTTGCCGATTGCTGTGCCGAGGATATTGCCCGGTTCGGCTATCAGTTTGGCCCGGATGACGCAGGGCTCTGATGCCATTTGCGGCCGCGTTGGCCAAGACGACGGCCACGCTGAAGACCACCGCAGGGATAACGATTTTGTTCAGCAAGGCCGGGATGTTGTCACGCTTGCTTGTTTGAAAGGTCAGTGACGAAACCGCCCTGGCGATGTGGACGAATCAGACGGCAAACATGTCAGCTTCAAAGCTTCAATTTGCGGTTGATGTGTTGGCATTGCGGATGACTGTACCTTTGCCTGGCAACAAACACAGAGTGTGGCATCTGATTGTCACGATCAGGGCAACAATGCCCGATTCATGCCCTTTTCTTGACGAAGCTTGGGCCAAGAAATCACCTTTTATTAACCCTGTTGCAACCAATAACGCTGCCGGTTGTCGGATATGGGGACGAAAGAAATGTTTGGACAGTTGTCTGCAAAGGCCGGAGGGCTGAAACGCATGAGCGAGACCACGGGGGCCTATGATGGGGGTGCCGTTGGTGTCTCGTCAGGTGTCGTGTCGGGTAGCCGCGTGGCCACGGCGCTGGGCTGGCGTCCGGTCGAGGCGCTGGCAGTGGGCGATCTGGTGTTGACCTTTGATGGCGGCCTTCAGCCAATCACGCGCATCACCCGCAGACTCGTCTGGGTGGGCGATGCCACGGCACCGCGCAAATTGTGGCCGCTGCACGTGCCCGCCGGGGCGCTGGGCAATCGCAACGAGCAATATCTGCTGCCGAACCAATTCGTGATGATCGAAAGTGACGCGGGCGAAGATCTGTTTGGCGATCCGTTTTCACTGATCAAGGCAAACGCACTGAGCGGTGTGAACGGGATCGAAGCAACCCCGCCCGTCGCTCAGCAAGAGGCCGTTGTGCTGCATTTCGACTGTGATCAGGTGATCTTTGACGAAACCGGCGTGCTGTTTTACTGCCCGTCATCGGCCGGTCTGCTGGATCACGCATCGACATCCTACAATGCGCTGGCCAACGATGATG
>Ga0316205_10005411_pt1 | contig 10594 bp, 8 predicted proteins | sample 3monthpyrite_MG_FD_204941 | JGI IMG/M metagenome (GOLD analysis project Ga0316205, IMG submission 204941) | Microbial mat bacterial communities from mineral coupon in-situ incubated in ocean water Damariscotta River, Maine, United States -... | ecosystem: Environmental > Aquatic > Marine >...
GATAATATATCCTTAATTTTTGATACTTTTAATGATGGCACAAACGCTTTCATTTTTGGCACAAACCCTGAGGGTGTACAACGCGAAATGCTATTATCTGGTGGTGGTGCAGACATAAGAAACTTTAATATGGCTTGGGATACCAAATGGAAATCCAAAACCAAGATTTATGAGACGTATTATATAGCCGAGTGGGAAATTCCTCTTTCTGCATTCAAATATCGTGAAGGCGAAACCAAATGGCGCTTTAATAGTTACCATTTTGATACTCAAGATAACGAACAGAATACTTGGATTAATGTGCCTCAAAACCAGTTTTTCTTTAATCTTGCTTATACAGGCGACATGATTTTTGAAAAACCATTAGGGAACTCAAAATCACCTGTATCCTTAATACCTTTTATAAACGGTATTACCTCTAAAGATTATGAAAACAATGAAACTGCAACCGATTTTAAATTCGGTGGTGACGTAAAATTCACAATTAATAATAGCTTAAACCTAGATTTAACGGTAAACCCAGATTTCTCTCAGGTAGAAGCCGATCAACTTATAACAAACCTAACTCGTTTTGAAGTATTCCTGCCAGAGCTTAGGCAGTTTTTTATTGATAATAACGATTTATTTGCAGACTTTGGAAATGGCAGAGATGCCAATCCATTTTTTTCAAGACGTATTGGTTTAGGAACCGATATAGACGGAAACACTATTGAAAACGATATTATTGCTGGTGTTAGATTAAGCGGAAAAGTGAACAATAACTTACGCATAGGTATTTTAAATATGCAAACCGCTGAAGATAAAGCAAACGAAATTCCTACCACTAACAATACTGTGGTTACTGCACAATACAAAATGTTTAGTCGCTCCAACCTAAGTGTTATGTTTATAAACAAACAACCAATGGGTAATAATTCATTTGTTGAAAATCAAGATAAATATAATCGAGTTTTAGGTATAGATTATAGGCTAGCTTCAGAAGATAATACTTGGATAGGAAAGTATTTTCTTCACAAATCCTTTTCACCAAATAGTAACAGTAAAGATATTTCGGCAGGTGCATCAACCGAATATTCCAGTAAAAACTTGAATGTGCGATTAAGTGGTGTTTTTGTTGGTGATAATTTTAGATCTGATTTGGGTTTTATTAGAAGGACCGATATTTTTAAAATCAATCCGCAAGTTCAATACTCTATTTGGCCTAAAGAAAAAAATGTACAAAAGCATAGCTTTTCGGTTACGCCTATTTTTATTTGGAAACCTGTACTTGATTTTGAAAGTTCAGACTATACAATTATTTCCAGATACGAGGCCAACTTTCAAAATACAGCTCGCTTAAATTTTGAAATGTTCAATAGGTTTACTCGCTTATATTATGAATTTGACCCAACAGGAACAGATGGTGCAGTGCCTCTTCCTGCCAATAAAAATTATTATTATACAAGCTATGGTGTTAGCTACAGATCTGACCAAAGAAATACCTTTTCATACAATATAAGCCCTTCCATAGGAAAATTTTATAATGGCGAAAAGTATTCTATAGGCTCTCAAATGACATGGCGAATTCAACCTCATTTTTCAGGTTCTATACAAATTAATTACGACAAAATTAATTTACCTAAACCTTATGCAAGTGCCAACATTTGGCTCATTGGTCCAAAATTCGATATTACATTTAACAAAGATTTGTTTTGGGCAACTTTTGTGCAATACAGTAGCCAAAGCAACGACTTTAGTATCAACTCCAGGTTACAATGGCGTTTTGCTCCACTTTCTGATTTATATGTAGTTTACAACGATAATTATTTTACGGAGAATGTATTTGCACCAAGAGTACGCGCATTAAACGTAAAACTAACTTATTGGCTCAATATTTAATTATGGGAAACACACCTCTTTTTACCGATGATACCATCGTATTTGGTTTATTAATGTTGGCTTTAGGCCTTATTTTTTACACAGAATCTAGACCATCTGGCTTTTGGCATAAATTTTACAAGATTGTACCTGGCCTTTTTGTGGCCTATATGCTTCCCGCAGTTTTTACAACATTGGGCCTTATTGCGCCAGAATGGGAAACCGTTAACGAAACTGGAGAAACAATAAAACACAGTACAAATTTGTACTATGTTTCCAGCAGATATTTATTACCCGCAGCTTTGGTTTTAATGACCTTAAGCATTGATTTAAAGGCCGTTTTTAATTTAGGTTGGCGTGCATTAATCATGTTTTTTACAGGCACCATTGGTATAGTAATTGGTGGTCCAATAGCTATTTTATTAATTTCCATGGTGTCTCCAGAAACCGTTGGTGGTGTTGGTCCTGATGCGGTCTGGAGAGGCTTATCTACACTTGCTGGAAGTTGGATTGGTGGAGGTGCCAACCAAACTGCCATGTTAGAAATTTATGGGTACAATCAAAAACTATATGGCGGAATGGTATTTGTGGATATTGTAGTAGCCAATATTTGGATGGCTATTTTATTAATAGGAATTGGTAAACGAGACCGTATTAACAAATGGTTGAAGGCAGATACATCTTCTATTGAGGAGTTGAAAGAAAAAGTTTCTTCTTTTGCCAATAAAGTAAAGCGAAATCCTTCACTTACAGATTTAATGATTATAGCTGCCATTGCTTTTGGCACAGTAAGTTTTGCTCATCTAGCATCTGGTTTATTAGCACCATTATTTAATGATATGGTGTCGAATATAGATTCACCTACAACCCGAAATATGTTTACTTTTTTAGAATCTAAATTCTTTTGGATGATTAGTATAGCTACTATTATTGCTATACTCTTATCCTTCACGAAGGCTAAAAATTATGAAGGTGCTGGCGCCAGTAAATTTGGTAGTGTATTTATTTACATTCTTGTTGCTTCCATAGGCATGAAAATGGATTTAACCTTAATTTTTGATAATATTGGCTTAATTGCCATAGGAATTGTTTGGATGTCTATTCATGCTGGCTTATTAATATTGGTGGCAAAACTTATAAAAGCGCCTTATTTCTTTTTGGCAGTAGGCAGTCAAGCTAATGTTGGTGGTGCTGCTTCTGCGCCTATTGTTGCTTCGGCTTTTCATCCTTCACTGGCGACAGTTGGCGTATTATTGGCTGTTTTTGGTTATGCGGTTGGCACTTTGGCTGCAATAGTAAGCACCATTTTAATGGAGTTGGCTGCTGTGAGCTAAAAATATAATTTGTGTCTATTATAAATTTTTATAAGCCATTTAATTATATGATATTTGCTTTCATAAATTTTTATAGATGAAAAATGCATCCATCGTTTTAGTTATACTCCTTATTTTTTCTTGCTCAAAAAAAGAAGCCGATTTAACTGTTACTGGTACTATTAAAGGACTCAAAAAAGGAACTGTTTATCTTCAACAACTTAAAGATTCATCTTTAGTAGTCTTAGATTCAATGGTGATAAATGGTGAACAAGCTTTTACCTTAAAAAGCGACCTTGAAGAACCAGAAGTTTTATTGTTAATGTTAGACAAGAATAGCTCAAAAGAATCGAGAATTGCTTTTTTTGCAGATAAAGGAATTACAGAGATTAGCACGACATTAAAAGATTTTCCTTTTAAACATTCTATTAAAGGATCTTCACAACAAGAAAAATATACTGAGTTTAAAAAGATGATAGCTCAATTCAATAATAAGAATTTAGATATTATTAAAGCACAAATAGAAGCGCAAGTAAGCGGAGATACTGCTGAAGCAAATGCTAAAACCAATGAAGCAAATAGCTTACTTAAGCGTAAATACTTGTATGCCATAAATTTCGCTATCAATAACAAAGATAGTGAGGTGGCACCTTATGTTGCTTTATCGGAAATTTACGATGCCAATACTAAATTTTTAGATACTATTTACAAAGCATTGCCTAAACATATTGCAAATTCAAAATATGGTTTGGAACTAGATACTTATATTAAACAGCGTAAGGAAGAAGACAATCAATAAAAAGAGATCGTCAAAAAAGTAGTAAAGAACTATAATTTGTCTTTCTGAGTACAATCGAAGAATCTTAAATATCAGTATGTTAGATTTTTCGACTGCGCTCAATATGACACTAAAAATTACTTTTTAGATAGCCTATTTTATTATAGTTTATTTATTTTTTCAATCAATGCTCGTCCTCTAGTTTCTAGCTCTTGGTTAATAGCTTTAAAGTGGGCCTTTTTATTTTCTACACTTTTATCATTTACCTTTGCAATTAAGTCGTCAAAAGTGTCAATAGCCTCATCAATAATTGCTTCGCTCTTTTTTGTGTCTTTATCTGTATTGGTATATTCCCATACATATACGGCTTCAATTATGTCTCCTAAAACGTAATTTATATCTTTTTTTAAATTTCTAACGTTTGCCATTTTATTATTAAGTTAATTTCTGCAAAATTACACAATTTTACACATAAACTTCCAAAAGTTTTGCATTGTTTGAAACTAATTCAAATCGTTTTAAAGCTGATGGAAGCAAAATTGTTTCCCCTTTTTTTATTGTTTCTGAAAACCCTTCAACAGTGACGTTTGCTTCTCCTTCAACACACATATATATTATAAAAGAGTCATAAACATTTTCTTTTTGAATTGCTTTTGTAAGATGTATAAAATTTGTTGTAAAATAAGGACAAGCCACCATTTTGTTAGATTGATTTTTTTCCTTTGAATAGGAAACCCTAAAATCATCTTCCATTTCAAAATCTATAGCATCAATAGCTAAATCGTTATGTAGTTCTCGTTCATTGCCTTTGTCATCTACTCTATCCCAATCGTACACGCGATAGGTTATATCGCTTGTTTGTTGTATTTCGGCCAACATCACTCCTGCTCCAATAGCGTGCACACGACCTACTTCAATAAAATAAGTATCGCCTTCATTTACTTTATCAAAATTTAAAATCTTTGTAAGGGTTTTATCTTCTAGATGTTTTAAGTAACCTTCTGGATTTACTTTTCTATTAAATCCAACTATTAAATTTGAACCTGTATCAGCTTGCATTACATACCACATTTCGGTTTTACCAAACGATTTATGACGTTTTGCAGCCAATGCATCATTTGGATGCAGCTGAATGGACAAATCTTCTTTGGCATCGATAAACTTTATAAGTAAAGGAAATTTCTCTCCAAATTGCTTAAAATTCTTTTTTCCAATAAGCGCTTCCTGGTAAGTTGATAGTAATTGTTTGAGAGTTGCTCCTTTTAATTCACCATTAGACACTATTGAGCTATCGCCTTCTACATCGCTAATTTCCCAACTTTCTCCAATATTTTTTAGGTTACTTTGCTTATATAAAAGGTTTTTTAGCTTTTGTCCTCCCCAAATCTTACTCTTTAAAATGGGCTGGAATTTTAGTGGATATAAATTGAGTTTCATATTTTATTTCTAGACCTCACAGGTTTTATAAACCTGTGAGGTCTCTAAGTTATAATTTATTCTCCTGAGTAGATTACAAAATTACGAGGTGTTTCATAGAGTGTTATTTCTAAATCAAAGGACGGATTGAGTCTTGGTTTTATTTTATTATAAATAACCACTGCAATATTTTCTGCTGTTGGGTTTAATTCTGCAAATTCTGGAACTTCAATATTAAGGTTTTTATGGTCAAAAGCATCTTCTACTTCTATTTTTATTATGTCTTTCAACTCTTTCATATCGATAACATAGCCAGTTTCTTGGTCAATGTCTCCAGTAACACTTACAATTAACTCATAGTTATGCCCATGAAAGTTTGGGTTATTACACTTGCCAAAAACTGCGTCGTTCTTTTCATCACTCCAATCTTTTCTGTACAACCTGTGTGCTGCGTTAAAATGTGCTTTTCTACTTATTGTTGCTTTCATGATATAATAGTTTTAATGCTATTGCGATTACACCCCTAAAGTCCCCTCAAGGGGACAAACCTTTTATTCTACTGAATGAATTGTCCACTTGAGGGGACTTTAGGAGTGTTTTTTTTAACCTTTCAGGTCTTTTCAATATGCTCATAAAATTTATCAAAAATTATTTTAAACCAAGCTGTATAATTTTCAGGATGTAATGCCATATCTACTTTAACATCTTCCAAGTCCATCCATTTCCAAGCCTCTACTTCATCCTTGTTTATGTTAGGTTCTTCATTATAATAACCAACCATGATATGGTCTAGCTCATGTTCTGTCAATCCATTATCGAATGGTGCTTTGTAAATAAATGAAGTCGTCTCCTTTAAATCGGTAACAAAACCCATTTCTTCTTGTAAACGACGCTTTCCTGCTTCGACATTACTTTCACCTTCTCGTTGGTGACTACAACAGGTATTGGTCCAAAGCCATGGAGAATGATACTTACTCAATGCACGTTGTTGGAGCATTAATTCATTCTTATCATTAAAGATAAACACTGAAAAAGCACGATGCAAAACCGCCTTTTCATGAGCTTCCATTTTAGGCATTAACCCAATTTGCTCATCGTTTTCGTTGACTAGAATAACTTTTTCCTCTTTCATTTTGTAAAAATATGAAATTGCAATTTGGTTTCATAAAATAAAAAAAGCATTCAAAGTAGTTTTGAACGCTTTTTTATAAAAATATTTGCTTAAATGTTAGTTGGTAATAACTATAAAATCACTACGTCTATTTAATTGATGCTCTTCCTTACTACAAGGCACACCATCGCTACATTTATTAGTTAACTGGCTTTCACCATAACCTTTTCCTGTTAATCTGTCTGGTGACATATTTCCAACTTTAATTATATAATTTATTGTTGATATATTTCTTCTGGATGACAACGCTTCGTTATATGCTTTTGGTGCTCTACTATCGGTATGCGACTTTACATCAATTTTCATATCAGGGAATTTTCTTAAAACAGCTATCACTTTTTGTAATTCAATTTCGGCATCTGGTCTAATATTAGCCTTGTCAAAATCAAAATAAATAGGTTTAAGGTTTAAAGCTTCTCTAAGGTTTGTACCTTCAGTAATTGCAACATCATTAATATCAAGGTACATCTTTTGTTTTAAATCCTGTTTTCTATTATCTGTTGCAGATACTCGCGTTTCACTCGTTAAGTATTTATCTTTTGAAGCTCTAATCAAGTAGTCATATTCACATTTAATAAACCCTTGAAATTCGTAATTACCTGTAGAGTTAGTTGTAGTTTCAGACACTTTATTACCTTGACCGTCAAATAAAATAACGACAGCGTTAGCAAGAATCTCATTTGTTTTTTTATTGAACACAACTCCTGAAATATCTTGAATACACTCAGGAACTGTAAAACTGTAAATATCATCATCGCCTTTACCACCCGATCTATTTGAAGTAAAAAAGCCTTCCATAGTTCCTAAATTCTCATAATACCCAAAATCGTCCGTAGAACTGTTTATAGGTCTTCCTAAGTTTTCGATAATATATGGTTGCTTTTTTTCAAACTTTTCTTCAAAATTTCTAACTATAAATACATCTAAACCGCCTAAACCTGTATGTCCATTTGATGAAAAATATAAGTCTCCATTAGAATTTACATAAGGAAATGTTTCTTGAGCTTCAGTATTTATTTTTGCGCTTAAATTTATTGGCTCTCCTAACGTACCATCTTCATTAATATCAACTACATATAAATCTGAATTACCTATTGTTCCAGGCATATCTGAAGAAAAATAAAGTTTTGTTCCTGAAATATTTACAGCTGGGTGCGCTACACTATAGTCCTCACTATTAAAATGTATGGGTTCAATGTTTCCCCAGGAGTTATCATCCTGAAGTCTTGCTCTAAACATTTGAAGCCTATTTATACCTTCTTTATCTCTTTCTAATTTGTTATTGTAATAATTGTTACGAGTAAAATACATGACATCATCGGTAGGTAGAAATGAAGGGGTTGACTCATGAAACTTCGTGTTAACCGCTTTATCAAAATTCTCAGTATTTGCATAACTACCATCATCTTGTTTGGTTACTGCAAATACATCTAAATAAGGTTGGTTGTTCCATTTGTAATTTTTTCCTGTTCCTCTAGATGAAGCAAACAGCAATTTATTTTTGTATTGATTGCTGCCAAAATCTGATAATTTAGTATTAATATCCATGTTAACAACCTCAATATCTTCACTTAAGCGTTTAATTTTCGTTAAATAATCTTTCTGCGAAGTAAATGATTTGCCTCTTAAATCGGAAGATTTAATTTCTACAAACTTTTGCATCCATTTATCGGCTTCAGCATAATTCTCAACTGCTTTTAAAGCTTGTGCATATCTATAGTAATACTCTACATCTACATCGGTATAAGTACTAATTAATTCTTTATACCATTGTGATGCTTCTTCCATTTTATTATTGAAATAAAAAGAATTACCTAACTTTTGAAATAGGTCTTTAGATTGATAACCATTTTCAGCTACTTCTAATAGTACTTCGCTAGTTTTTACATATGAAAATTTTTCATAGTTTTTTGTTGCCTTTTTTAAAGAACTTTCTTGGGCAAATCCACTAAAGGTTATTACAATAACAAATAGTGATATTATATTTCTTTTTGTCATAATCTGCTTTTTTTTTAAAAGAATCTAGGAGATAATATTCTACCTAATTGTCTTGGTTCAAAACGTAACATAATCTCATGTGAACCGCTATTATAATTGTTTAAATTAGTAGTAGTTAAGTCATAGGCATAGCCTATAAACAAACTATCGCTAATTTGAAATCCTGCTAAACCACTTATAGCGTCATCCCATCTATAGGCCAACCCTAAAGTAATTTTCTCATTGAATAAGAAATTTGCTGATAAATCTGCTATAAGAGGTGCTCCAGAAACCGCTTTTACAAGAAAGGCTGGTTTAAGTTTAGTATTTTGGCTTAAATTAAAAACATAGCCTCCAATAATGTAATAATGAAGTTTTTCAGCAGCTACAGATTCTTGAAAATCATCATAGTAGTCTGTTGTAATTATATTAGGTATTGAAAATCCTAAATACGCTTTATTTGAATGCCAATACATACCTGCTCCTATAGTTGGTGAGAATAAATTCAAATTCTCTGTAAAGACATTATCTGGGTTTTGATACATTCCCTTACTCCAATCTAATGATAATACTTGAAAACCTGCCTTCAAACCAAAAGATAGCTTGTTTTCTTTTAACACATCTAGTGCAATTGTATAAGAAAAATTAGCATCGAAATATGTTTCGCTAGAAGGTCCCAGCTTATCATTAACTACCGAGAGTCCTAATCCTATCTTTTCATTATTAAGTGGAGAATGTAAACTAAAAGTTTGTGTTTTAGGTGCTCCGTCTAAACCTACCCATTGAGTACGATACAAACCAGTAATACTTAAAACATCTCGTTGACCTGTATATCCAGGGTTAACACTCATCGTATTATACATATATTGAGAGTATTGTGGGTCTTGTTGTGCAAAACTTACATTTATAAATAATAGTAAGATTACTATTAAAACTGCACTTTTATAAAATGATGACTTATATATCATTGTATGAATTTTTAAATTCTAAATTTCTTTTTATTATCTATTTATGTATAACCAACCAGTTTTTGGTTTTGAGCCATCACCTAGGTTTAAAACATAATAATATGTTCCTGTAGGTAACTTATCTGAACTATTATAAACAGCTCTTCCATTAGATGTACCATCCCAATCATTAGTATAGCCTTGTTTCTTATAAACTATGTTACCCCAACGGTTATAAATTTCTAATTTATTATTTGGATAGTTTTGAATACAGTTAATAACAAAGGTGTCATTAACATTATCGCCATTTGGTGAAAACTCATTGAATATCGTTAAGCAACCAAGTTCTGTTTCTGTGGCATCATCTTCGATATTACCATCAAAATCATCTCCGTCATCACTGGTATCTTCAACATTATCACCATTTGGTGCATTACCAAAAGCTTGAGCTATATTTGCTACACCTCCTGAGTTATACGCAGCTTGAGTAATTGTAAAACTTGCAGTGTAAGTTGCTGTCTCACCGAGTAACAATGTACCTTCTAAACTTCCCATATTAGCACTATCAAATGTTGGATTTTGAGTTAACATTAACTCTACACCATTATTATCTGTAATTACATCAACTAAAGAAATATTGGTAACTACAACGTTACCTGTGTTTTCAACCGTTATTGTATAATTAATAGTATCTCCTACCTCTTTGCCAAAAAATTCGGCTGTTTTTGTAACATTAAGAGATCCTGTACAATCTGCTGTAGTAGTAACTGGTAAACTTATACTTGATTGTATATATGAACAGGGGTCTTGACCATCGGTGCCATCGGTATATTCATCATCGTTTGGTACACCATCACCGTCACAGTCGGCTGTTGATGTTACTGTCACCGTTATTGATCCTGTTTGATAATCACATTCGTCCAATGGATTAGTACCATCTGTTATTTCATCGCCATTGGTCACGCCATCGCCATCACAGTCCGCATTGTTCCATGAGGTGCTGGTTGCTACGCTTTGACTGGCCAATACAAAATCACAGGGGTCTTGACCATCGGTGCCATCGGTATATTCATCATCGTTTGGTACGCCATCACCGTCACAGTCGGCTGTTGATGTTACTGTCACCGTTATTGAT
>Ga0316205_10005414_pt1 | contig 10589 bp, 11 predicted proteins | sample 3monthpyrite_MG_FD_204941 | JGI IMG/M metagenome (GOLD analysis project Ga0316205, IMG submission 204941) | Microbial mat bacterial communities from mineral coupon in-situ incubated in ocean water Damariscotta River, Maine, United States -... | ecosystem: Environmental > Aquatic > Marine >...
CGTGGCGATCCCGTCCTTGATCAGCCAAAGCGCCTCGCGCCAGACCGCCTCCAGGAAGCGATCAGCGATATGAGCGTCGATTTCAGCGCGCACGTGCAAAGGGTAGAGCCCGACTGATGTCAGGATTTCCTTGGCCTTTTCAACCAGTTCTGGCGGGTTCCTGTCGGACGGCACCAATTCGATCAATGGGATCAGATAGACCGGGTTGAACGGGTGGGCCACGACGATCTGCTCGGGCCGGCTGGCACATCCTTGCAGCTCGGACGGTTTGAAGCCGCTGGTGGAGGAGGCGATGATCGCGCCCGGATCGCAATTTTCCTGCAAGACTTGGTAGACCTTGCGCTTCAGCTCCAGCCGCTCTGGCACGCTTTCCTGGATATACGCCGCGCCGGCGACCGCGTCTGACATTGTGTCGTGATAGCTCAACCTGCCCTCGGGCGGCATCGCGCTGTCATACAGCATGGGCAGCGAGCGGCGGGCGTTTTCCAGAACCTCGCCGATCTTGCGTTCGGCCTCTGGATCGGGGTCGAAAACGCGCACGTCCCAGCCATTCAGCAAGAACCGCGCAGCCCATGCGCCGCCAATAACACCGCCGCCGATGATGCATGCGGTCTTGATAGTCATTTCATTCATTCAACCATCCACCAAAGTGAAACATCCCAACCGCCATGCCGGTCGATAATAATAATGCCAAAGTGAGGGCAGAATATGCGTGGTCTGGATGTGCGCCCGACATCACATGATCGCCTCTGTATGGCCGTCGACCGCAAGTGCCTGACCCGAGATCTTTTGCCCCATTGGCCCCGCGAGATGCTCAATCTGATCGGCAATATCATCTGCCGTCACCCAGGTTTTCAACGATGTAGTGGATACATAATTGGCGCGCACCTCCTCGGTGCTCACACCCCGCGCGGCGGCTTCATTGGCCACCACGCGGTCCATCCGCGCACCTTCGACGGCGCCGGGGCAAATCGCGTTGACCCGCACGCCATGTGGCCCCAGCTCCATCGCCAGGGTCTTCATCAGGCCGATAATCCCCCATTTTGCGGTCGCATAGGGAGACCGGTATGGATAGCCAAACAGTCCCGCGGTTGAAGACATCAGCACGATCAGCCCAGAGCCCTGCGCGCGCATCACCCGCGCGGCCCAACGACAGGTCAAAAAGCTGCCCATCAGGTTGACATTCAGCGTTTCCTGCCAATCCTTTGCATCCAGATCTTCAATCAATCCCGCCGGACCGCCGATGCCGGCATTGGCATGGACAATATCGATGCCGCCAAAGGCATATTCGACTTTCGCCAGGAACGCCTGCATCCCGGTTTCGTCGATGATATCGACAATCTCGGCGATGGCTTCCGGATGGCTGGCCGCAAAGGCCGCGACCGCGTCAGGGTCTTTGTCGCAGATTGCCACGCGCGCGCCTTTTGCCAGGAAACGCTCGGCTACGGCGCGCCCGATGCCCGCCGCGCCAGCGGTCACCAGAACACGTGGCTCATGCGTTCTTGACGCACTGACCTGCATCACTCGCCCCCCATTCAGACGCCGTCGATCAGGACTAGATTTGTCCTGGCCGTCGCATGTCTTATCTTGGCCAGCTCGCGATATTCGGGGTCATCATGCCATGCCTCTGCGGCCTGCTTGCTGGGAAATTGCATGATGACAGCATCGGGCGCGGACCATTCACCTTCCCAAACTTGCAGCGCCTGGCGCGACGTCGCCAAAAGCTTGCCGCCGTGGCGCTCGAAAATCGGCATGAATCCAGCCAGATAGGCCTGATACCCATCGCGGTCCGTGATGTCGATCTGGGCAATGACATAGGCGGGCATGTGACGTCCTTCCTTGGGCTAGTGCGGGGCGCGTTTTTTCAGGCTCAGTTTGGCGCGCACCTCATCGGGGCCGATGACCCGCGCGCCCAAATTCTCGATGATCACCTTGGCGCGCGCCACCAGATCCTCGTTCTTTGCCAGAACGCCCTTTTCAAGCCATAGATTGTCTTCCAGCCCGACGCGCACATTTCCGCCAGCAAGAACCGACGCCGCCACATAGGGCATTTCGTTGCGGCCCAGCGAAAAGGCGGACCATGTCCAGTCTTGAGGCACATTGTTGACCATCGCCATGAAGGTATTCAGGTCATCCGGCGCCCCCCACGGCACACCCATGCACAATTGCACCAGCGCGGGGCTGTCCAGCACGCCGCGCTCGACCATGCTTTTGGCAAGCCACAGATGACCGGTGTCAAAAGCTTCGATTTCTGGCTTGACGCCAAATCCGGTCATCATGCTGCCCATGGCATCCAGCATGCCGGGCGTATTTGTCATCACGTAGTCGGCTTCGGCAAAGTTCATCGTGCCGCAATCCAGCGTGCAAATTTCAGGCAGGCATTCGGCAATATGCGCCACACGGTCCTCGGCGCTGGCCATATCCGTGCCGTTCGACAAGGGCAGTGGCGCGCTGGGCGGCCCGAAAATCATGTCGCCGCCCATGCCCGCGGTCAGATTGAGCACACAATCGACGGCGCTGTCGCGCACGCGCTCCGTCACTTCGCGGTATAGCCGTGGGTCGCGTGCCGGCGCGCCGGTTTCGGGGTCACGCACATGGCAATGAACGATCGCCGCACCCGCCCTGGCGGCTGCAATCGCGCTGTCGGCAATGTCCTTGGGGCTGCGCGGCACATGCGGGCTGCGATCTTGCGTGCTGCCCGAGCCTGTGACGGCGCAGGTGATAAAGACGTCGCGGTTGATATTCAGCGGCATGCAGCGCTCCCGATTCCCTTTGGTGTTTCAAACAGTTTACGCATGAAGGCCGCGAGGTGTATCCCGAAACGCCGATTGCTTGGGCGAAACCGACATCACCTGGCAGAAATCTTGACAGCCATGCAAGGGCGCACTCAGATATGCCGATGACGGATTATGACCTGCTTCTGGATGATGAGATCAAGGCGTTTGTGGCCCAGACGTTGCAATGGTATCCCGCCGACACATTCGCGCAGTCGGTGGCTGAGAACCGGGCGACTTATGACGCCATGTGCCGCGCATTTTTTGCGGGCTATCCTGAGAGTATCGCTGCACGGGACGCCAAAGTCGCGGGCGTGCCGACACGCCAATATCGAACGAAACAGGCGCGTTCTGGGCCACTGGTGGTCTATCTGCACGGCGGTGGATTGATGCTGGGTGGCTTGGACAGCCATGATGATGTCTGCGCCGAAATAGCCGAAACGTCCGGGCTGCCTGTCTGGGCCGTGGATTACCGGCTATGCCCGGAAAACACCCGTTTGGATGCTGTGCAAGATGCTGGCCTGGTGTTGGCTGCGGCCCGCAAAAGCAGCAAGGCCGGTGTGATCCTGGTGGGCGATTCTGCTGGCGGCTGGTTGGCCGGGGCGTTGGCTCGTCGCAACCGTGACGCGCCGGACATTCTGGGGCAAATCCTGATCTATCCCGGGTTGGGCGGGGCCATGAATAAACCGTCTATGACGCGCCACGCTCAGGCCCCCTTGCTGAGTGCAGATGAGCTTGGCGCTTATGCACTGGACGCGGAAAAATGCACGATAGCGCCTTTGACCGACCCGAATTTTTCAGGCTTGCCGTCGACGCTGGTCTTGTCTGCCGAATGTGACCCCTTGGCCGATGACGGGCCGCTTTATGCGGATGCGATCAGGCGCGCGGGGGGTCAGGCATTGGCCATCGTCGAACCCGGTCTGGTGCATGGCCATTTGCGCGCGCGCCATATGTCAAAACGGGCGCGCCGCAGTTTCGAAAGGGTCAATCAGGCGATCGCCCAATTGGCCAACGACGGCAGGTTGGACGCCGCAATATTGACCGCCTGATACAACTCAGACCAGGTTGCGCGGGATGCTCTTGGCCATATCCTTTTCAAACACCAACGCGTCGGCCTCATAGGCTTCGATACGGGCTGTGAGATGAAAATGCGTGCGGTCTGACCACATTTCCGAATAGGTTTCGGTTCGCACCGACCAATCACCGCGCCGGTTGGCGTCGGTCCAATGTGTGCGCCCGCGCGCGGACAGCGGATCGTCGGGGCAAATTCGCCACCATTCGCGCGCGATACTGCCATTGATCAGCCCATGGTCCAGATCCTCGACCTCGCCGAAATCGTCGTGGATTTCCAGGACCGTTTCACCCGTCGCCTGATCGACATGGGTCACCCGCGAATTGGATGGGTCGCGCAATGTCTTGATGGCCCAGGGCGGGGCGCTTTCAGCCGGTTCAAACCTGACGTCCTGGCCGGTGTCATGTGCCAGGGGCACTTCGATCCGACCCTTGTGCAATGTCACCGCGCTGGCTTCCGGGGCGGGCCAGATCAAGGGCCAATACGCATTTGACAGCGACAGACGAATGCGATGGTCGGCAGGCACCCGATACGCGATCTGGTCCAGCCGGAATGTGATTGTCACGGGGGTGTCGACCGGCAAAGCTTGCGGGTGCTCGGCGCTGGTGCGATGGGTCAGGTTCAACACGCCATAGGTAATGCGTGCGACTTTGCCATCGGGCAGAATGTGATTGAGCCGCACGGCCAATTGCGCCACCGGCTTGTCAGCCGAAAGCAACAGCGACACTTTGGGCGCGCCCACGATTTCCAGATCCTCGGGCAGGGGCCCTGAATCAAAACATTCCGAGAAAGCATCATCGCGCCGCTGGTCGCCCGGCAGTTCCGGGCCCAGCCAGATCGCGCAATATTCACCGGCATCGCTGCCTGTGTCCTGCCTGCTGGAAATGACCCGGTGAAGCGGGCTTTCGGACGGCTTCAACCCGGTGTCGGTCATGTGCCATTGTTGGACTGGCGCGTTGCGGAAATCTTGTGCGATCCAGCGCCCCGGCCGCTCCAGATACCAGGATTTTGGCGCGATCCCGTCCATCAGATAGAGCCGGAGATCCGGGTCATCCATGACCCCGGTCTCAATCCCCTTGAGCCATTTGTCCCACCATCTGAGCGCTTCTTGCAAAAAGCCGATCCTGGGTTCCGGCACCGCAAAATGCGGATATTTGTGAATCCAGGGGCCGATGATGCCCTTGGCCGGGCCCCCAAGGTTCTCAACCAGCGCCTGCACCGCATTTTTATAGGCGTCGCCCCATCCACCCACCGCCAGAGTAGCGGCCTTGATCGCCCTGTAATCCTGGCAGACCGACCCGTGCTGCCAATAGCCGTCGCGGTGTTGGTGGCTGGCCCAGATCTCGGCCAGATGCGGCTCCGCATCCAGACGTTCCAGCCACATTTCGCGCCATTTGTCACCCACAAGGGCGGGATCGGGCGCGCGTGAGGAATAGGACAACATGGTGCCTGCCCAGCCCAGGTTTTCGTTCAAGAGACAACCACCCTTGTAGTGGATGTCATCGGCAAAGCGATCCACAGTCGAACATAGGGTTATGACGGCTTTCAGGGCAGGCGGGGCGAGGGCCGCTACCTGCAAGCCGTTGAAACCGCCCCAGGAAATCCCCATCATGCCGACATGGCCGTTGCACCATTCCTGCGCCGCCAGCCAGGCAATCACTTCAAGGGCATCGGCCTGCTCCTGGGGGCTGTATTCATCCAGCATCACGCCTTCGCTGTCGCCATTGCCACGCATGTCCAGACGCACACATGCATAGCCATGGCTGGAAAAATAGGGGTGGGTCAGGGCATCGCGCGCGGTCGTGCCATCGCGTTTTCGGTAGGGAAGGTATTCCAGGATCACCGGCACTGGCGCAATCTCGGCCGAGCCCGGCATCCACACGCGTGCGGATAACCGCGTGCCGTCGGACAAGTGAATGCCCATATCCGGGATTTCGCGGGTGTTTTCGGTGCCCATGCCCATGTCGAGGATCACTTTCGCAGGTGGGCTGCGCATAGTTTGGCGGCCCGCTTATGTTTGGCTCAGCCTAAGCGGGCGTTCAGGCCGGGGGCAAGCCCGACATTTGCAAGTCTTGAAAGGGAAAGGGGGGCAGGCCGGGACGAACCTGCGTAAGGGCTAGGCCTCTTCTTCACCTGTATCGATGAACCAGCCACCGGGTCCACAGATATGATCTGGCAATACCATGATCATCGCTTCGCGAATTGCGATACATGCCATCGCCGACAATACTACCTGGTCGAAAGAAATCGCCGTAAATTCCATCACTCAACTCCGTCACACTTAGTGTGATCTTTTTTGCCTCACAACCGGGCAGAATTGGGGCATTCTGCGTACGATTGCTGTGTCGTTTCATGAATAAAACGTGAATGTGTCAACGATTTTGGGCAAATGAGGGGGTAAAGCGCCGCTTTGTCTCTGATCTGAGTCCAATCGGCAACGCAAATGGCGGTCCATGCCGCTGCGCCGATGGTTCGAATTTTTCGTTGCAGGCAATGCGGATTTGCGCCTAACTCGCGCCATGATACGTGAACCGCGCCCGCCCCTGATTGACAACCTGCAATACGCCAATTGGTCGGAAAAGATCTTTCGGCAGATGCGCGAAGGGGGGGTGGATGCTGTGCATGTGACCATCGCCTATCACGAGAGTTTTCGCGAAATGGTCTTGCAGCTTGAGGCATGGAACCGCTGGTTTGAACGCTTCCCGGAAATGATTTTCAAAGGCACCTGCGCGGCCGATGTCAGGGTGGCACAGCAAACCAACCGCACGGCGATCGTTTTCGGCTTTCAGAACCCAAGCCCGATAGAAGATGACATCGGCCTGATCGAGATATGCCACCAATTGGGCGTCCGGTTCATGCAATTGACCTATAACAACCAGTCCTTGCTGGCGACGGGTTGCTATGAACAAGACGACACCGGCCTGACCCGTTTTGGCGCCCAGGCGGTGGCCGAGATGAACCGGGTGGGTATGGTGATTGACATGTCACATTCCGCCGAGCGCTCAACGCTGGAGGCGATTGATGCCTCTTCGCGCCCCATTGCGATCACCCATGCCAACCCGCATTGGTGGCATCCTGCATTGCGCAACAAATCCGACACGGTGTTGCGCGCGCTGACCAATCGCGGCGGCATGTTGGGTTTTTCCGTCTATCCCCACCACCTGAAAGATGGCCCCGACTGCACATTGGCCAGTTTTTGCACCATGGTGGCGCAAGCGGCAGATCGCTACGGCGCGCAAAATTTGGGGATAGGCACCGATCTGTGCCAGGACCATCCAGACACTGTGGTCGAATGGATGCGCGTCGGGCGGTGGTCGAAACAGATTGACTATGGCGAGGGCAGTGCCGCCAACCCAGGTTTTCCGCCCATGCCGGATTGGTTTCATGACAACCGCGATTTCGACAACATCCGGCGTGGATTGAGCGATGCAGGATTTTCAGCCGATGAGGTCGCAGGCATCATGGGCGGCAATTGGTTGCGTTTTTATGACCAGGGCTTTGGCCCGGCATGAATGAGCCGTGCCGCCCTTCGCAGCATCCTTTGCGTCCGGCATCTCATGTGATGCGCCTGTCCACCATGGGGGCCTCATTTCCGACCCGCCTGTCCTTTCTCAGGCGCATCATCCGGGCGCTGCACGGCGAACGCGCGCAGGTCAGCCGCCCGGTCTGGAAGATGGACAACCAAGGGTTTGGCCATGCGGTCTATTCGGTCACTCTGGGTGGGCATACCTATAGTCTGGTCGCGTTTTCGCGCGACTTGCCCGCCGATCAGCGCACCGACCGCGTGATCGCAACTGCCTGGGATGCGGCCTTTGTTCTGTATGACGGCGTGCCCGATGCGGCCCAGATCGCGCGGCTGGAGCGTAACGCGCCCTTGCAAGAGGCCGGCCGCATGGGTCCGCGCGACCTTGTTCTGAGCCGCGCCAACAAGTCTGTGCGCCTGTTTGAGCACGTGACCAATGCCCTGGCCCAGGGCCGCCAGCCCGACGCGCGATCAGTTGCCGATATCGGCTATCTGATGCGCACGACGGCCGTCTATGGCAATGGCAAATTCGGCCTGGCCGACCGTCGGGATTTTTGCGACCGCCCGGTGATGAGCGGGCCCTTTGCCGCCGAGATGCTGACCGTTTGGCTGATCCGCGGTTTCACCCATGACCTGGTCGAACATGTGGGCGGTGGCACATTGGACCGTGCCTTGAAACGGCATCTTGGGATCGGCAATTCCACCGGTCTGGGCATGGCGCCATTCCTGGTCAGCCATCCGATCTTGTTGAACAACTGGGTTCTGGCCCGAGAGGCCGCGCTGGCAGAATGCCGCCAAAACGGCCCCTATGAAGCTGAAATCCAGGCACGCCTTTTGACGCTTGCTGCCCGCGTTCAGGCGCATCTGGCGCAATGGATCGTTGCAGATGCCGGCTATTCCCGGCGCATTGCGGCTTTGCGCCTGGCCTGGCCCGCCGTCTGCGACCTGATCGCGAAGGGCCTGCCCGAAACCGATCCCTATCGCGCCCTTCTGGACTATGCCGCGCCAGACCAGAGCATCGCGGTTGAGCTGCAAGAACTGATTGTCGCGCTCGTTCTGGAAGCACACCCAAATATTGTGGATGGTTTTTCGGATTGCATGGATGCCAGCCTGGAGCCCACGCTCGATGGCCGGACAAGTTGCGCCGACATGCGTGCGCAAATCGAGAAAACCTGCACCTGGGCACTGGGGATTGATTTTTCCTCGCCCGACGAGACCTATCAATTCTGGTATGTTTCGGAAGAAAAGCAAGAGCCGCGACTGGGGCTGCGCGCCAGCGAAGAGGGCGCAGAGCTCGAAAGCCCGCTCGACATCGCGCGCCGCATCCAGCAGTTTCACCATGCGCTGAAGGACCACCAAGGCCCGTTGTCAGCATTCCTGATGACGGCACCAGAACATTGCTTCGCGGCCCGCCGGGTCCAGACATTGGCGCGTTTCGCCTATGGCGAAATCCAGGACAATCTGATTGGCAAGATCTGCCTGCCCATAGACATGCTGCGCTTTAAACTGGCCATGTTCGGGGCGTCGAAATTTGACCCGAAATCTGACCGCTGGACCCGCATCACCCTGGCCCAGGGTGCGCCGTTGTTCGACGAGATCGCGCAACAAGACGCAGATGACTGGTGGCTGCCGGTGTTCGCGCCATGACCGAGCGTTCTGCCAATGAAATTGCGGTCATGGTGACCAAAGCGGCACGGGGCGCAGGTTTGCCACTGGCCCATGCCGATGACCTGGGCGCAGCCGCAATTTGGCTGTGCGGGGATCTGGCCCATCTTTGCGCCGCACTGGAGACCGCATCGCGCCCGCGCGGCAAAGGCACAAAAGCGGTGCTGGACGCGCCCTCAGCGCTGACGCATTTCCTGGTCGATCCCTCAGAGCCGCTGGTTTTGAACGACGTGGACCACCCGGCCCTTGTCAATGCGCTCGCCCAACAGGCGGCCGCAGTTTGCGGGGTAGGCATTTCATGTGAGATCCGGGCCAACCGGGTCACATGCACGCAAAGCCACGACCATGCCTCGCCCGCGTCCTCTGGCCGCGCTGATGTGAACGAGGCGGTCTGGGATCGCCTGGCCGCTTTGGCTGCGCGCACCTTTGTGCCTGCCAGCGAAGCATCGCGTTTGGCAGGCGCCGGTGCCGGTCTGAATGACAACGACTAGGCGCGCTCAAACGGATCAGAGCGATAGCCCACGCCATCCAGGTAAAGCCCATCACCTGGGCAGACCGGCCCGCAGCGGGCGCGATCGCGCGCTTCCAGCGCTTCGCGCACCTCTTGCGGTTTCCAGGCGCCGGCCCCGACGCGCTCCAACGTGCCGACGATCGAACGCACCTGATTGTGCAGAAACGACCGCGCACGCAGAGCGAACTGGAATTCGGTCCCGTGGCTATAGGGCAGTGCGGTAATCGAAATCGCATCCAGGGTTTTGACCGGCGATCTTGCCTGACATTCTGACGCCCTGAAGGTTGAAAAATCATGTTCGCCGATCAGATGGGCCGCGCCTGCGCGCATTGCCTCGATGTCCAGCCCATGGCCCACACGCCAGGCCCGACCCGCATCATGGACCAGTGGCGCACGCCGCGATATCAGGCGAAACAGATATCGCCGTTCGACCGCGCTGAACCTGGCATGCCAGTCATCGGCGACCTGGGCGCAATCTATGATTGCCACCGGCGCGGGTTTCAGGTGGAAATTCAGCGCCTCGGACAAGCGAAAGTGGTCCCAGTGCTTGGCCATGTCGCAATGGGCCACTTGCGCCCAGGCGTGCACGCCCGCGTCTGTGCGCCCTGCCGCCGCAATGCCCGGATGGTCGGGCTGCAGCCTGCTCAATGCTTGCTCGATGGCTTGTTGCACCGACGCCAGGCCATTTTTCTGGCGTTGCCAACCATGAAATGGCCCGCCGTCATATTCGATTTTCAATGCATATCGGGGCATGCCGCCCAATAGCCATTGGCGCGGAATTTGGCAATGATTTCGGAAATATCGGCGGCTTGGCTGGTGTTTGATGCAAGGGCTTCCTATCTTGAACCCACGCAACTAGGGCGCATCGCGCATGATATTGAACAATTTGGCCGACGGCTTGGTGCGCGGCGTTGAAACTGCGCAAAGCACTGTGAGCGAAGCGCTTTTTGAGCCTGTGATCCGACTGGGCGTCACAGGTCTGGCGCGCGCAGGCAAAACCGTGTTCATCACCTCGCTGGTGGCAAATATGCTTGAGCGCAACCG
>Ga0316205_10005415_pt1 | contig 10589 bp, 12 predicted proteins | sample 3monthpyrite_MG_FD_204941 | JGI IMG/M metagenome (GOLD analysis project Ga0316205, IMG submission 204941) | Microbial mat bacterial communities from mineral coupon in-situ incubated in ocean water Damariscotta River, Maine, United States -... | ecosystem: Environmental > Aquatic > Marine >...
ATTAACTTCACGCTGTTCCAGTTAGGATGGCTCGCCTGCGTTGTGGGTTCTGCCTATTATTTTCCATGGCAAGGGACAATTATTGCGTTATTGATTGTTATCTTTCACATTGTAAAGTCAAGGAATCCGTTGCTTGAATTCAGTCTGGTTTTCTGTGCCATATTAATAGGAACAGTTTGGGATAGCTTGTTGGTCTGGATGCAGCTGCTTACCTATACATCAGGTATGTGGTCTGCCGTAGTTGCGCCATATTGGATCATAGCGTTATGGGCGTTATTTGCCACTACTTTGAATGTCTCTCTGCGGTGGATGAAGGGTCGTTGGCTCATCGCGATGATGGCTGGAGCTATAGCCGGTCCTCTTGCTTATTATGGTGGATACAAGCTTGGTGCCGTACATTTCATAGATAGGGAAAATGCATTACTGATGCTTGCAATTGGTTGGGCATTCTTTACACCAGTATTATTCTTGTTGGCACAACGTCTTGATGGTTATGCCTATCTATCAAGACCTCAGAGAGTGTTTTTATAATGGATATTTATTTGCAGGGATTGCTCGCAATGACAGGATTGGTTTTTTTGACCTGGGTTATTAGCATCAAAAAAGAGGACGTTAGTATAGTAGATAGCACTTGGTCACTAATGTTTTTGGGTGCTGCTATCATCTACTTCATAAATGCAGCCTATACATTGCAGCAAATTATATTGTTTACTTTAATTATTGTTTGGGCCCTGAGACTTTCTATCTATATTACCTGGCGTAACCACGGCAAACCTGAAGATCATCGTTATCAGGATATCCGTCGTCGTTATTCTCCCAATTTTGCGTTTAAAAGCCTGTTCATTATTTTTACATTTCAGGCCGTGTTAGCCTGGATCATTTCTTTACCATTGTGGTACGTATTCAGCCACTCGGCGCCGATAGATTTGGTAACGTTTATCGGTATTGGTTTGTGGCTTATCGGTATGTTTTTTGAAGTTATTGGTGATGCGCAGTTAGCGAAATTCAGGCGAGGGGGGTTGGCTACACAATCACAGGTGCTGGATTATGGTTTATGGCGTTATACGCGGCATCCCAATTACTTTGGAGAAGCTTGTATCTGGTGGGGGTACTATTTTTTTGCACTCTCAGCGGGCGGATGGTGGACAATTATTGCGCCGCTCTGGATGACCTGGTTACTACTAAAGTTTTCTGGTGTTGCTTTACTGGAAAAAGATATCACTACTCGCAGACCTGCTTATCGAGAATATATCAAACGTACCAATGCTTTTGTTCCATGGCTACCGCGAAAAGCTAATGGCTCTGTTAACGAGGAAGTCGTACAGTGACAGCTCGTTTTACTAGCTTGTGCATGATTATTATATCGGGGTTATCCGTTGTGAGTCTACCGGCATATGGGGTATTGAACAGAGACCTAGAATATAACGTCTATCTCGATGGAGACCGCATAGGTTTTCACAAGGTCAAAATTACACCTGTGGCCTCTGGAAAAATTGTGGAAACTGAAGCCAGTTTTGCTGTCAAATTTCTAATATTCGAAGCATACCGATATTTACATTACTCCAAAGAAGAATGGAGTAATGGCTGTCTGAATACTATACAGACTAAAACAAATGATAATGGTGAACAACTTTTTGTCAACGGTCGTTTGATGAAAGATATATTTTCAATAAACTCGCTAGACGATAAAAAAGTTATAAAAGGCTGTGTAAGATCTTTTGCTTATTGGGATCTCAATTTAATACAATCTCCTTATCTACTAAATTCCCAGAACGGCCAATATACATCTGTTGATGTTGTGTCATTAGGGGGTAAAAAAATCACTCTGGGGCAAAAGCTTGTTGATGCGATGCACTATCGTATTCAGGGCGATGAGCTTGAGATAAATCTATGGTACTCACCAGATAAAGAATGGTTGGCACTGAGCACTATGACAAAGAGTGGCGCAACCTTGCGTTACGAAATATCGGGAAAGAGATAATGACTTTAAAAATATTTGGAATATCAGTACTGAGTATGTTGATGGTTGCTTGTAGTCAATCGCGTACTCCTATTAAAACGATGGGGCAAGTCGATCTTGATCGATTTATGGGTGACTGGTATGTAGTGGCAAATATCCCAACGTTTATTGAAAAAGGTGCACATAATGCCGTTGAGAGTTATCGCAAGAATAAAGATGGCACTATTGCCACAACTTTTTCATTTAATGAAGATAGTTTTAACGGGGAGCGTATAACTTATAGCCCTAAAGGTTTTATTAAAGACAAAAAAAGCAATGCTATTTGGGGTATGCAGTTTATATGGCCGATCAAAGCAGACTATCGCATCGTATATGTTGATGATAATTATACGCAAACGATTATCGGTCGAAATGCACGCGACTATGTCTGGATTATGGCGCGCAAATCGCAAATACCTGATAGTGATTACAGAAAATTTTTAACGTTGCTGGAAAAGCAAGGTTATGACATCAGTAAAATTAAACGTGTACCGCAAAAATGGTAACTTTGGGAAAGCTGTAATGTCAATGCAGGATAATAAATTACAATTATCATCTATCTGGCATAGTGTTGTTCGCTGGTTTGATAGTTATGACGCCGTCAACAGCAGTATAAAAGCGGACACCAGGCAAATTGATTGGATTCGCACCATTCCATTTATTATGATGCACATCATTTGTTTTGGTGTTGTATGGGTTGGTTGGAGCGGTGTAGCCGTAGTTACCGCAATTGCCCTCTATGCGATTCGCATGTTTGCTATTACAGGATTTTATCATCGATACTTTGCACATAAATCGTTCAAGACGACGCGACCTGTGCAATTTATTTTTGCATTGATCGGTGCCAGTGCAGTTCAGCGAGGACCGCTTTGGTGGGCATCGCATCATCGTCACCATCATGCTTGTGCTGACAAGGGAAGTGATCCTCATTCGCCACATCAGCATGGTTTTTTGTGGAGTCATATGCTGTGGTTTTTATCAATCGACAACTTTGCGACGCAGAATGAACGCATCAAGGACTTTCAGAAATATCCAGAGCTTAGGTGGTTAGATCGTTTTGATATTGTCGTGCCTTTGGTGCTGGCATTTGCGCTATATTTATTTGGTGAATGGTTGGCAGTGATGTATCCAGCGGCAGAAACGAGCGGCCTGCAAATGCTAGTCTGGGGATTTGTATCAACCGTGGTGCTCTACCATATTACATTCACGATCAATTCCTTGGCGCATACACATGGAACCCGGCGTTACGACACTAAAGATAGTAGCCGCAATAATTGGTGGCTTGCACTTCTGACCTTTGGTGAGGGTTGGCATAACAATCATCATTATTACCCAGGTTCTGCCAGGCAAGGTTTTTTCTGGTGGGAAATAGATCTGACTTATTACATGCTGCTACTGATGGAAAAGATGGGTTTAATTCACGACTTAAGACCCGTTCCTGCCCGAGTATTGCAGCAGGGAGATACAAGGTTATGAGAATCGCAGTCATTGGAACGGGTATTGCCGGTAATGTTGCAGCCTATCACCTGGCAAAAGAACATGATATCACCGTGTTTGAAGCAAATAACTATATTGGAGGGCATACACATACTCACAATATAGAAATGGATGACCAGCAATATCAAATCGATACTGGATTCATCGTTTTTAATGACTGGACCTATCCCAATTTTATACAGCTTATGAAAGAGCTTGATGTAAGTATGCAGGCGTCTGACATGAGTTTTAGTGTGAAATGTGAAACGACAGGGCTGGAATATAATGGCACATCACTCAATTCTTTATTTGCTCAACGACGTAATTTTGTGCGCCCTTCATTCTATAGAATGATAGCGGATATCATTAGGTTTAACCGTGAGGCCCCACTACTGCTAGAGCATAATGAGAACGAAATAAGCCTTGGTGATTATTTACGGCAACAGAAGTATAGTCAGCCATTTATAAATAACTACATCATTCCCATGGGTTCGGCAATCTGGTCCGCAGACCCAGTAACCTTGACTAAAATTCCTGCAAGATTTTTTATCCGTTTTTTTCATAATCACGGGATGTTAAATGTTAGCAACAGGCCTGTTTGGCATGTCATCAAAGGTGGATCGCAGCAATACGTAAAAAAACTTACACAAGGGTTTAAGGATCGAATTCGTCTCAACCAGCCGGTCCGCTATATCAGAAGACTTCCTACTCATGTAGAAATAAAAACGGATGATGAATTGCAATGTTTTGATGCTGTATTTATTGCTAGTCATAGCGATCAGGCTTTAAAGATGCTTAATGATGCAACATCGCTTGAACGTGAAGTACTGGGCGCCATACCTTACCAGCGAAACGAGGTTGTATTGCATACTGATACACGTTTATTGCCAAAGAAAAAATTGGCCTGGGCTGCATGGAACTATCATTTGTTACGGGAAAATACTGGGCTGGCTGCTTTGACATATAATATGAATATTTTACAGAGCCTGAATTCCAAGCAAACCTTCTGTGTTACGTTAAATCATACTGCAGCCATAGATGAATCAAAAATTATTAAACGCATGGAATATAATCATCCTGTATTTACATCGGAAGGTATTTCAGCGCAACAGCGCCAGGGAGAAATTAACGGGGTCAATCTTACTTATTTCTGTGGGGCATATTGGCGTAATGGATTTCATGAGGACGGTGTCGTTAGTGCCCTTAACGCACTACAACATTTCAAGGAGCGACAGCATGCACAGTTGCATATACGAAGGGCGGGTTAGGCATCGCCGCTACAAACCGCGTGAACATGCTTTTGAATATGGCATGTTTATGATGTATCTCGACCTTGAAGAGCTGCCGCATCTGTTTAATCGTTTCTGGTTTTGGTCTGTTAGTAGATTGAACATTGGTTATTTCGATCGCCGTAAACACTATGGTGACCCGGACACGCCACTAGATATTTCTATTAGGCAATTGATACAGGTTCAGACAGGTGACTATCCAGTTGGCCCCATTCGCTTGCTGACACATTTACGTTATTTTGGTTACGGGTTTAACCCCGTGAGTTTCTATTATTGTTATGACGAAGAGGATAAGGAACTCGAATATATAGTAGCCGAGGTAAATAATACGCCTTGGGATGAGCAGCATTGTTACGTTATGGATAAACACTTGAATCATGGTCATGGCTATAATCGGCGTTATAAATTTGATAAACAATTTCATGTGTCACCGTTCATGGATATGAAGATTCATTATGATTGGTTTTTTTCAATGCCGCAAAATGAACTGGTTGTACATATGCGTAACTTGAAAGATGAAGTGCCAGTATTTGATGCAACTATGAAGATGCAGGCGTATGCAATTACTTCACGAACTTTATCACGCGCGTTGATACGGTTCCCAGTAATAACCTTAAAGGTGGTTACTGCTATCTATTATCAAGCGTTTCGACTATGGCTTAAAAAAATACCGTTCCATACACACCCAGACAAGAAGGAGGCGCTGTTATCAGCGAAAGATCAATGAATAATACAAGATTATTACCTTTACCAACTGTTCAACGTAACCAGAAAAATTCCAGTTTCATAGATAAGCTGGCTAAGCGAGGCTTCCTCGCGCGTATGGCTAATATTATTCAGGGTGAAGTGGTCATTCAAGATGGCGATGAGATTAAATGCTTCGGACAGGTGACAGAATCACTCTCTGGGTCGGTGGTTATTACCGTTAATGATCCACAGTTTTATAGCGACATTGCATTCGGCGGTAGTGTCGGAGCGGGTGAGTCATATTTTCAAGGTAGATGGGAATGTAATGATTTAACGTCATTGGTAAGAATAATGCTTGTTAATCGTTCTGTTCTTGATGATATGGACAGCACTTTTTCACGCGTCCGGGAACCATTATATCGCGCACTTCACTGGCTTAATCGTAATACAAAAAAAGGAAGCCGAAAGAATATTGAAGCACACTATGATTTGGGTAATGAATTATTCAAACTATTTCTGGATAAAAACATGATGTACTCATGTGCGGTGTATGAGCAGTCTCATTATGATCTGGAGCAGGCGTCATATGCCAAGCTCGAACGTATCTGTCATAAGCTGGAGCTTAAAGCCAGTGATCATGTTGTTGAAATCGGTACTGGTTGGGGCGGCTTTGCGATACATGCAGCACAACATTATGGATGTCATGTTACTACAACTACTATATCCAGTGAGCAGTATGCGTATGCCATGCAGCGTGTCACGGAAGCAGGCCTTACAGACAAGATTACTGTTCTGTGTAAGGATTACAGGGAGCTTGAAGGGTGCTACGATAAATTGGTTTCGATTGAAATGATTGAGGCCATTGGTCATCAGTATCTCCCGACTTATTTCAGACAATGCAGTCATTTGCTCAAACCCGATGGTATGATGTTATTACAGGCAATTACGATAGTTGATCAGCGTTATAAGTCAGCACTTAGATCTTCAGATTTCATAAAGCAATATATCTTTCCGGGTAGTTTTATCCCGTCAGTATCAGCTATGGTCGATACAACCACAAACTATACTGATATGAGATTGTTTCATCTTGAAGATATCGGGCCACATTATGCAACAACATTAAAACATTGGCGTGAACGTTTTTTAGAAAAACTCGATGATGTCCGTGCTCTTGGTTACCCTGAGGCGTTTATTCGTATGTGGGAGTTCTATTTGTGTTATTGCGAAGGTGGTTTTAAGGAACAAGTTATTGGTAATGTGCACATGTTACTGGTGAAGCCTGAGTGTAGAAAAGAACCATTGTTATCACCGCTCCAAAATAGTTAGTGGATCATGATTTATGAGTGTTGATAATCAAATCCCTAAACAGGTTCTGCTTCTGGGTTATTTTGGTCTGATACCATTTGTTTTATTTGGTTTTGGTGTATGGCTGATACCCGATGCTTTTTTACAAACAGCCGCTAATTTTCTGATTACATATTCCGCTTGCATTCTTACCTTCATGGGCGCGATTCATTGGGGTGTTGCTATGAAGGATAGAGCGCATTCTATGCAATTAGCATTGAGTATCGTGCCTGCGATTGTAGCCTGGTTGTCTCTTAATATTGTTTCACCCTGGAGTTATTCAATTTTGATTGTCAGTTTTGTTGTACTTTGTATAGCTGATGGAATGGCAGTAAAAAAACGATTGGTGCCTGCTTGGTACCCGAAGTTGAGAATACCATTGACAGGTATGGTGGTGCTGTCATTAATTAGTGGGGCATTCGCAACGATCAGGTAATGTTTGTATTGTTTACGGATTAAAAATAATTCATTTCAGTTTGATATCAAATTAACTGTACGTTAAACCTTGTTCTAACAATGCATTTTTTAAGGCCGTCATCGTTTCATTAACTTCATGTTCAATGCCTTTTACCCCAAGTTCTATTTGGCTGTGACCAATTTTAGCCAATGTCGGAAGACAAAATATTTTAACCAGTGGATGTTCGTTCTGTATTAAGTCAAGTAATTCAATTAAATCGCTTTCATGTACGTTTTGAAGTGTAAGCGCGTGTTCAACAACTATTGCTCGAGTCAAATGTTGATATTTTGTGTTCAATATCCATTCCATCATAGGCCAGGCCATTTGTGGAAAACCAGGCAAGCAATAAATGTTGCCTAAATAAAAACCCGGGATACGATTGTATGGATTAGGTATGATCTCCGCACCTTCGGGTATGTCGGCCATTAGAATACGATTAGGGTAAGCTCCGCTTCCAAATTGAGTTTCAATTTCTTTGGTTGCCTCAGGGTTGCGTTTAAGCTCAAGACCGTGTGCTTTTGCAATTGACTGTCGCGTTAGGTCGTCAACCGTAGCGCCAATGCCTCCGAAAGAAAAGCAGAGGTGTCCCTGCTGTTTAATCTCGATAAATTGTTGGGTTAAATTTTCAATATCGTCGCCACAATATCTTGCCCATGATAACTGTAAACCTCGTGGGTGGAGCGTTTCGATAATTTTTTGCAGATGCTTGTCCTGGCGGCGACCTGAAAGAATTTCATCACCGATGATCAGTATGCCAATGTGGTTTGTTGTCGTATTCATATTCTTTATTACAGCAATTTTTATCTGGCTTGCTGTAGATCATGGTTAACGAAAATAAGTTGATCGGTGTCGAAGCCGAGAGAGCGGGATTGCTTGATGAAGTTGTTGATTATTTTTTTGTCGATGACAGGTGTGCGTGCCAGTAACCATAGATAGCTATTGTTATAGCCTGATACAAATGCATATTGATAGCGTTCATGGTCTAGTTCAAAGATAGCATAAGAACCATAAAACGGACCAAAAAAAGAAACCTTCAAGTGTCCACGATTTTGTTGGTTAACAAAATATGCTTTTCCTTCGGCTTCTTTCCAACGTTTCTCTTTTGTGGAATAACCTCGATTAATAACCCGTATGCCACCATCTTCACGCAGGTTATACTGGGCGCTTACGTTACTGAGCCCACGCTCAAATGAATGATCAAGCCTTGCAATCTCATACCATTTTCCCAGGTAGCGGTTTGTTTCAAAGCCTTGTATCGGTTGCACTGAATCTGGTAGACCAGTGCACGCGACTGTCAATAATGCTAGACAAGTTATTATGAAGGAACGAAGCATATCAGTTCATCGTACCTGTGGTTTTGTAATTAGAGATCACACTCAAGATGCTTGACATTATTACCGTGATTGGAGAGGTGGTTAGAATTAACATATTTATGTCTGTGTGGTCTGAGCGGCGGCATGCGTTGCCTGTGATGCAATCAGATCGGGTATTCCTGCCATAGAGCCCAGGTAATCAGCTATCGTGATAGAAACGTCAGGATAGTTATTTTGAGCCTTGCTAACTTCTTCAGGGATATCTTCTATAACGTGTCTGCCTGCAGAAAGAAAGTAAGGCATGACAATGACTTCTGTGGCACCTTGTTGGATACACAGCGCAATGCCATCAGGTATAGAGGGTTCGGCTAATTCCAGAAATGCGCAATCAACAATATTAAATTGACTATCTACTCTCGTTTTGATGGACTCAGTTAAGGTGCGCACCTCATTGTTAGACGATTCTCGTCTACTGCCATGTGCGATAATTAATAGGCCTTTCATTGTGTGGTACTCCTGGTAATTGTCTGTTGTTGGGTGCCGGTAATAATTATTAACCGGTCGAGTAACGTCTTGTTTGAATATTTGTCATCTGTCGGCCGTAGTCAAGTTTTCCATTATTGTGTCTCAAGGCTTACGAAATAGCCATTATGCCTGGCAACACCTGATTCCCAAGACAAATGGCATTGAAATAATGTTAATTCTACTTTATTTAATGATTAGATCCTTAGTCTTGCGAATAAAAAGCTATACAAATACTTGTAATATTGTATATGTATTGTATAATTATTGCATAGAGTATGATTATTGTCAAAAGTGAAAGCCATGCTTTAGCCACTTGTAAGTGAAGCAATCAACTAAGTTTTTAGGTAAGCAAATGAAAAATATAGTTTTTATTTTTGTCATAGTGGCATTACCCATGGCAGATTTGCGTGCACAGGAATGTGTGGCCATATTTGATTATTACAAAAGACCGCTCACGGGTGAAAAGCCAGTGCATTTATGCGAGCGATTTAAAGATAAGGTCGTGTTGGTAGTCAATACTGCTAGTAAATGCGCATATACCGATCAGTATGCAGGACTTGAAGCGCTCTACGATAAATACAAGCATCGCGGTCTTGTGGTTGCAGGGTTCCCGTCCAATGATTTTGCGGGTCAGGAACCGGGTTCGGAAAAACAAATCAAGTCATTTTGTCGACTGACCTATGGTGTGCAGTTTCCTATGTTTGAAAAATCACGGGTAAGGTCACCCTCTGCTGAGCCGTTTTATCAACATCTTGCCAGATTAGGTGCAGGTGCACCTAAATGGAATTTTCATAAGTATCTGATCGATCGTCAGGGGAATATGGTGAGCAGTTTTCCTAGTCAGATTGATCCCAATAATCCTCAATTAATCGAGTTGATTGAAAAGCTACTGTAAAACACAACTAGAGGCACGCATATGAATAATAACATACAAATTAAAACCGACAAAAAAATCATTATAGGTGTGAGTGCCTGTTTGCTTGGTGCAAAAGTTAGGTTTGATGGTGGCCATAAACGTAACTCGTATATTGATGAAAAATTGAGTGAGCACTTCAATTTTTCTTCATACTGCCCGGAGGTAGCTGTTGGAATGAGTGTTCCAAGAGAACCAATACGTCTGGTAGATGATAACGGTAATATTCGCGTGTTAGGAACACGAGATGCTTCAGTCGATTACACAGAAAAACTATCAGACCATGGTAAAAAAGTGGCATCGACGATTGAATATTTACGTGGCTTTATTTTCAAAAAAGATTCTCCCAGCTGCGGTATGGAACGTGTAAAGGTCTATGCGGATACGGGCATGCCAGAGCGTAAAGGCACAGGGGTATTTGCAGCTGAGGTTATGAAACAGAATCCGCTTTTGCCGGTTGAAGAAGAGGGCAGGCTCAATGATCACGTGTTACGCGAGAATTTCATCAATCGTGTGTATGTATATGATCGTTGGCTGAGCTTAATCGCAACGGGCGTTAGTAAAGCGCGACTAATAGACTTTCATA
>Ga0316205_10005417_pt1 | contig 10587 bp, 11 predicted proteins | sample 3monthpyrite_MG_FD_204941 | JGI IMG/M metagenome (GOLD analysis project Ga0316205, IMG submission 204941) | Microbial mat bacterial communities from mineral coupon in-situ incubated in ocean water Damariscotta River, Maine, United States -... | ecosystem: Environmental > Aquatic > Marine >...
CGATATATATTCTCTTTTTCTATCTTTTAAATAGAGCTTTGCAATTTTTAGTGCTTGTTCTTTAATTATCATACCGATATCACCTACTTTTTTCATAAGATTCGGGTGCTATAATTTCAAGTAATTCATTTCCTTAATCCGTATTTGCCACTGTATTTCCCCTTGCTTAAAACTAGCGTTTCGGGGTTCCATTTGCGATATTTTAGCACATCGATACCAGAGCGAATAATTGGGTATTCTTCACCACCCCTTATAATTACAATACTTGAATGCGGAATTCCCTGATGGTGAATCAAGGGGATGAAAATACCTCTGAAAATACCTTTCATGATCACATCAAAGCCATTTTCTGTAAGTTTAGAACTATACCACTCCCATTTTTTTACTTTCTTCATTTTATAAATCATTGGAGTAATATGACTGATTAACTCATCTTTGTAATAGTCATACTCCGCCAGTTGATTCGTAAAGGAAACTAATTGCTCTGGCAGGAGGCTCTCCCATTCACTGTCTTCTTCATTTAAGTCTATATTTTGCAAGATTATTGTCACAGATTGTTTAAACGTTTCTAATTCTTGCTCAGGGTTGTCAATGCTTTTAATTTGTAAAACATCGTACTTGCCGTCTGGTATTTCTCCATTTATGTTGTTTTGTATTCTGTCTATTTCAGTCATGGTACTATGGGTTTATTATTACAAATTTCTTATTGAAAACTTCTTCAAATTCATCAATTAAAACACTATAAGATGAACCTTGATTGAAATGGTAATGATAGAAGAGAAACTACTCTTCTATTTTTTCATAAGATTGTGGCCCTGCTATAAAAAGTAATACATGTGTTGTTTCATCGAAAGCAGCGGTATAAAATGCGTCTCCATCATATGGTTGATTTGAAATGGAAACTTGATATTTGACCAAATGTAATTTTTTTAAACTACCATCTTCTATCATTCTCTTTCAAGTAATCCTCCAGTTTTTTTCTAATTTTCCCCTAAGCATCTTAATTAATTTTCTTTATTTTATTTCCACCAAACGAATTTTTATTTTTTCTGTTACCATAGGCCATTAGTTCAACTACAAAAAACAGCGATATAAAAAATGAACACCCCAACGGGCATTTGTAATGAGAATAAGTTTAAAGATTCAGTTAATTATAATCGTCTAATTTGATTATATACTCCTTTCGCTTATATCTATCTAATGTGAATAATAAATCTTCATAATAAATTTCAAAATATTTATACAATTCTTCATTTGTATAGCCATATTTTTCATGTTCCAGATAATAGCTGTCAAATAATGCATTGAAATCGTATTCTGGATTTGCCAATATCCATTCAAAAACCTTTATTTTATCATTTAAAATCTCTATTTTTATATTTGATAAATCGGAAAAATTTATTTCTTTATAAAAATCTTTAATCTCTTTATATTTTCTAATATTTCTTTCAAATATTGCGCCATGTATTGCGTCGTTTAATTGTTGTTCTTCCATGATTAAAATTATGTTCATCGATAGTTGCTTGCCCTCTCATTGCATACGAGGGCTGGCAGATAATTATACTAATACTATTACAGAATCATTATTCTTAATATTTTCTTTGGATGTTAAATCGGTTAGGAAAATGATATTCTTAAAATCGGATATAGAAGATGTAACTTTTATATCTAAAATTTTCGCTTCAACTTTATACCCATCACCTGAAATCTCCAGACGTTTATTTTTCCATTGATCCGTAAAAAATGAGCTATTCAATGCTGTACCTTTTTCTTTTGCCTCAACACTTTCAAAGGTGGTGCCTATCACTACGTTCCCATCTACCAGGTAGATGTCACCTACTATTAATTTATTTAAAACCATAACTTGACTACTCTTCTATTTTTTCAAATAACTGAGGGCCTATATGATAGGATATTTTTAATGTTTCCTTTTCAATAAATACAAAATAAGTTTCAGTGCTGTACTTATTTGTCTTATCAGTTAAAACATTATAACTCACATAGAGGTAATCTTTAGCGTCCTCTCCTGCGATTTGATAATTTTCTCGTAAGCCTTCATGCTCAATAGAACCACTATCGTATTGAGTATTCTTATTGATTAAAAACTCTTCTACTTTTTTAATTATTTCGTCTGGATTCATATTTTTTGAGTTTAATTAGGAAATGGTATGTTATTTTCTGCTAGTAACTTTTCGAGTTTAGATTTGATTGTATCGAAATATAAATAACTATGAAATGCTTCTTCTTTATTAAATTTGGATAAATTTTCTTGGATTCTTTCATAAACATGTTTTTCTCTCTTATATTGATGAATTCTATTTTCAATTGTCCAAGGACTACCTGTAATATGAGCATTTTCGACATAAGAGTCAAAGCCTAATTTATACATTTCTTCGGCATGAAACGATTCATGACTTATAAAATATTCGGTCGCACCTTTTTTATATTTAATTGTATTGGTATTTGGATCAAATTGAGCGAGAATACTATCTTTTCCAAATTTACGTTTTAGAAATTTTTTCCATTCATCCAAATCCGTTTTAGTTAATACCTTGCCTCCATATAACCCCTTGCCTTCAATATTTAATTCCGACACCTTATCCAAATGCTCTTCCAATTGATCCAGGTCTTTTTGCTTTTTGGAGTTTTTAACCTGCTTTCGATAGGCAACTAAAGCATCTTTGGCCTCCCTAGCTTGTTTGCTTAAAATTCTTGTGGTTAGGGTATCTGCAGATAAGGTACAAATCTCGAACCAAAACAAGTATTGCCTTAGGGCATTACAGAATGCCTTGTCTTCGCATTTATCCACAAAGTTTAGGGCGATAGCTACTACGCCACTTGCCACCTCCAGAATACCAAACGCTAATTTTAGATAGACATAGGCGCTTTTTAACTTAAGCAAATGTCTTATTTTTACTAGATTACCTACCCCCGTTGCGGTTGAAATAATATCTACAGCCAGCCAAACTCCTTTTTCAAAATTTTCCCAAGCGCCCTTATCGTCAAAAGCTTTCAGGTAAAAGGCGGGAATGGGCACCGTGGTTTCCAGCTTTAAGTTTTCGTTTTCGGATTCGTCTAGTTCGGTGATGGTAATAGGAAAAAACGGATGGTACAACTCTTCTTTCTGTAAAATGTTATTAATGATTGTTGTTCCAAGAGCATTGTTAGGTAATCTAATTCCTGGCTCGATCTCGACCAAAATATTTCCTCTTTGTTCAAACTCAAAGTCGTAATCGTCAAAGCGAAACCCCAGTATCTTTTTTTGTTTATAGGCAAGGTTTGCTGGTTTGTCAAATTTTTTAAAGGCCGCATGGCTATGTTTTACATAACTACTGCCCTTCCATATTAACAATAGTCTGAGTATAAGTTGGCTAAAATTATTAGGTCCGCCCCAATCGTTCATTTTATGATACAGCCACCGGAATTCGGTTGCACCATCTATGGTATTGGACAATAGTCTTTTTAAAAAGATATCAGGAACAAAGTTACTTTTATTGGACAATCCTTTAAGTACATTAAGCAGTATGGTTTCATGAAAATTGGTAAGCCAGCTTCGAGAGACCAAGTTGGACCATATTAACTCCAATGCTTTCGTGCTTATATGCTTTAGTACTTTATCGTTAAGAGTGGCGAGCATGTTCTCATAATCCCGTGGACGGGATGAACTTAACGTAAACTCTTCTATTTTTTCTCCTAAAAGTTTATATCCAGATGCGATATATTTTTTATCGGCGATTCCATTGTCTAAGCCTTCCAGAATTATAAGCATCCCATGAAACTAAGGCCCTGTATTTGTAAAGCTGCATTTTTCTTTAAATGCGCTATGTTTGGATTCGTTAGAGTTCCTGCATCATTGTCCGTATGGTACGGTTTGTAAATGGAAAAAGCCGCACCATAGGGAGGTATTTCACTTGAGCCATCGTGACTAAAAAACAATTTTCTGTCACTCAAATAGTCTATTTTTTTGTTTACAACAATACGACCCAAATAGGCGGTTTTTCCTAATTCCCAATGAGATTGATGCCCTTTGTTAGGATCAATTATATTTCTATAATCGAACTTTGTTTTTATCACCTTTCCCTGAAGGACAACCTCGTCCAAAGGAACTCCGCCTTCCAGAGGTATGCTCTGTAATGTTCCAGAGCCAAATCGCTCTAATCCTTTAAAAAAGTCTACATATCCATCCCAGAGTTCGCTCGGCCTTTTCGATGCAAAAAGACTCTTGTCGCCAAAAGGACTTTGGTAATTGAATATTTCTGATATTTCGCTCATAACTTCTATTTTCTTTAAAAACCACCCCTCGGTCTCACCTCTCCAGATTTAACAATGAGAGTGGTTTAGGCGCAGTTAAACTTGTTGGCCGATTTAACACCTAATAATTGTGTTTCATCATGTTGCATCGTGATATTGCCTCAATGAAATTCGATTTCATTTTACTCCTATCTTTGCTGAATTAACAGCATACCTATCTAGTGCAAAAGGATAATGCCAATTGCCTAAAAAGCTGGTATTTCAAAATTAAAGTTTCAAGAAAACTCAAAACTTAGAGGGAGATTTGTTTGTTGGAGGGAGATTTGTGTGAAAGATGTTGGGGGAGAATATCTCTTTCTTACCATTAAGAACGTAAAAAGCTCTTTTTATCGTATGCTTGTAGGGGCAAATTTATTGTTAAACAACGATTGCCTTTTGTTAACCGAACAAAAAGGTGCTATTTATTTTCAAAATACTGGTAAAATCAATCTGAATGTAAACGTAACCAAGGTTGTTTCATCAAGGCCCCTAGGTCTATCAGATTAGAACAAATATAAGATGAATTATTCCTATAATTAGGAATAATTCCATTGTTTAATTGCTGTTTACTCTCTTTCCATTATTATGCGAAACGAGGAAATATTCAGATTAATTAGAATGTCATCTATAAACAATCAACTACGTTCAACATTGCTCTTTGCAATGCGTCTTCCGAAAAACCAAGCAATGAAGGAGAGAAGCATAGAAATGGAAAACGCGACGAGAAACAGATTGTTTGAGAGGTTTCCGAAGTAAGCGTACAACCAGCAAATTGGGACATAACCCAGCAGACTATAACCCATAAAATGTTTGAACTTAAAGCGGTTGTATCCACAAATAAGAACGATGCTTTCCGATAGTATAGGAATCCCCCTCGAAATGATGATCGCAAATACGCCGTATTTATTTAAAAAGGCATTCCCTTTAGGATTGTTTTTGGATTTAGCTGCCCATTGCGTAGACCTTCCAATATAATAGCCGATAACAGAAGATATCATTACTGAAACTAAAGACAATAATCCACCCCAAAAAGTCCCTAAAACCATTCCATTAAAGTGCATAATAATACTTGAGGGCACTGGTAGGGCTATATCTGAGCACAGCACTAGGAAACTTAGAAACGTATAATAAGTAACATCGGTTCGAGCCTCTTCCAATATGTTTTGGAAATATACTTCTGCACCTCCGAAAAAAACAAAGATTAGAATAATGGCAACAGTAAAAACCAAAAATGGCACTAGGATTTGCTTCATTTGAACAGAATAAAAAGGTGGTCTTTGGTTGAAAGAATAATTAAATATAGAACAATTAATCTTTCAATAACCAATTGAAATAATTTATTAAAAGGAAGCTTATTGAAGCTTGTCATCATCGTAGTTTTTGTTTAAGTCAGAAAAAACTAAAACTGAAATCAAGTTCCTTGTTTGGATAAATATCTTATCTTTAGGACATAAGCGCTCCCCATGCTAATTCTAAAATTGCAATGGGGAGCGCTTTTTTTTGAACCAAGCCATTACATATTCCTTTATTTAAAACTTCCAAAATGAAGAAACTTTCCAACAAATTACAGCGTACAATACGATTATTGTCCTTTACAATACTTCTTCTTTTAGCTTGCATCGGATGCAAAGACGGCGGCTCATCACCTTATGATGATGTTGGACCTGGAGATGAAAATTCAACTATCGAGATTCCACCATTGACAGGTAACGTTCCCCTTGCGGTAAAATTTCCTGCGAATTTTAACGGAAGTGGCGCCAACGCAAGGCCGTTTTTTGATATTTTCTCATGGGAGATGTTTGTTGCACTAAGTTGGCCACTCGATGGAGAAAATCGGGGCGTTCCAAAAAACCCAACGGATGAGAATACCTTCCTCGACATGACCAATACAACTCCAGTTGTGTGGGCTTCGTATAAAAATCAGTTCGATCTCTTCGGACAAGAAGATAAGCGTCCATCTGCCTGGAATTCTTGGGACAATCCAGTGAATCCATGTGATAGCATCGGCAAAGTCAAACATGTTTTTGGGACTGCCAAAGGTCGGACCTTAGATGGAAATGAAATTGACGAAGCCTTTTCTTTTCCTCTAGTTGATCAAGAAAAAAATTACGCGCTATTTGAAATGCGCTATAATAAAGAACAATACAACTTTGTAAGAGGGCAGGATGATGATCCCACTAGTTGGCTATACCTTAGAAAGAACCTAGTGAACAAATGGATAGAGACCAAAGATAGCATTGTTATGCCAGAGAGTTCTGCTCCCGACACCTATGGTGCGTTGATGGTAAAAGCAGCTTGGAAAGAATTAACCGACAATGATATCGCAGAGAACTATTACGTAATTAATGAAGTAGTTTATGATAGTTACGGGGGCTGTAGCACAAAAAAAATGGGACTCGTAGGTATTCACTTGGTTCAGAAACTAAAGGGGTTTGAACAGTGGATTTGGTCATCTTTTGAACATCGAAATAATATTCCTGGGCAAGGCTCACAAGAACCCTATACCTTTAATAATGGAACCGACACCCCAGCCACCACCGGCGGATGGGCCAATCGTCCAGATGGTACAGCCGCAGTAGACAAGAATGATAGAGTTCCTACACAAGTGACTAGATTTAATGAAATTCCAACGACGCCTAAAGACTCGTCCACTGTAGACATCAATAAAATCTACCAAGAAAAACTTAAGAATACCGTCTGGAAGAACTACCAATTGGTGATTACTCAATGGCCACAAAATAGTGCGGAATTCATAATTTATGGAAATCCTGGAGGAATTTATCCAGAGGCATCTGGGGCCCCCTTCCCAATAAATGGCTGTACGAATACTGCTGCTGAAACGTATTTTCAATCTCCGAATGATGCCACTGGAAAAGGCGGGAATTCGTGCATGAGTTGCCATTATCAAACAAGCCAATCCGATTTCAGCTGGTCGTTGACCTTAAGAGCACATTAAATATAACCGTAAACTAAAATTCAAATGGCAACGACTTCTTCGAATGCAAAACCCAAGAACTGGTGGATGTACCACGGTGATCAAGAGCACAGTGGATACATCAATGATAGCAATATAAATAGTGGGAACGTAGATACGTTAGAAGTTCTTGCTAGTCTTCCTTTGGATGGTCCAGTGGTGTCAGTACCGGCAATTGTGGATGGTATTGTTTACGTAGGGGTAGCCAATAGCCACAAAGCGAAATCTTCCAATGGCGGAACTTTTTATAAAATTGATATCCGTACCGGGAAAATATTGAATTCTCATACATGGTCCCTTGATGCAGATGAATTAGGAGATTCTCATGGTTTTTATGGAATGGGCTGCACCCCGGCAGTCATAAATAAAATGGTGTATTTCTCTGGATTTGACGGAAGAGTTTATTGTTTGCACCAAGAAGATCTTTCGCTCAACTGGAAAATTAATCTCCGTGAGGCCGACCCTGCATACGGACAGCCTATTACAAATATGAAAGGAACGGTCAAAGATCCCGTGCCGCCAGATACAAAGAAAACGTTCTCTCCTCCTGCTGGATGGTCTTCGCCTCTAGTCGTGCAACAATCCATTGACGGTGTTGAGAAAACGTACATTTATGTTGGTATTGGAGAAGGAGAAAACCCTTATTTATACAGTTTTATTTTTTGTCTTGATGGAGATACGGGACATGTGGTTTGGATCTTTTGTACGAATCAATTTGAGAAAGGAAGAGACAATAATGTGAATGAATTACCCGCTGAGGTAATCAAAGGAGAACTTCCGCCCGGTTATACGCTGTATAATGGAAATCCAGTCACGAAAGGTTCATCCATCTGGTCTTCTATGGCTTATGCATCCGATTGCAACCAAATATATGCCTGCACAGGTAATCCAAAACCTGATAGTACACTTCCTAGCCCGGGTTATTCCAATGGTATGATTACTTTAAAAGCAGACACTGGAGCATTTGTTGCAAGCTTTCAACCGCCTGTTATGAGTAGTTACCGACCGTCTGATCTCGATATTGACATTGGAGCCTCTCCTACCGTATTTGAACGGCCAGATATTTATAATGCCCTTCCAGGAACAAATCCTTCCATTGCAAAAAAAGTAGTGGGTATTGGGGCCAAAAATGGGGGTTACTTTGTGTTGGATGCTTCCAACTTAAATCTTCTCAATTGGCGACAATTACTACCTTATTACAATAATGGCCTGCAAATACCAACTGTAGATCCGCACTCTCCTAGTTTACAAGCAAATCCTAGGGTTACAAATGCAGAGTCTAATGCAACTATGGCAGAGAATTATCACGGCACATACAGTTGTGCTGCTATAGATCCAGTATCTCAAAGTTTGTTTATTGGACTTGGAGGATCCAATTATAACTCAGTTGCTCCTGGGATTGACTATGAAACGACTCCTTTTATGCGAGCCTTTAATATGGAAGCATTAAACGATATATGGCCTTTCGATGATAGCGACCCCAAGCGTTATGCTAAGAGTTCACCTCCTATGTATACCAATCCAGGGGAATGTGGTTTAAGTTCTCCTGCCGTTGTGAATGATGTGGTATTTTGCTCCACTTCTCATATTTCTTTATATGCTTTCAAAGTAAGTGATGGAACTCATTTATGGGGAAGCAATCTTGGTTCTCAAACCGAAGGATATAATGGGGGATATGGTTATTGTATGGGGCCTGCCGTATGGGGAGATTATGTGGTCGCCGGTGCGTTGATTTTAGGATCCACAGGAGGCGTTTTGAATATCTATAAATTACCCGAAAACTAATTGTCATTATTCTTAAATAGAAACGAACAAAATTACAGCTATGAAAAAGCTTAAAAAGGAAGATATCAAAAAGGAAGTTTTTGATTTATACGACGCATTTGCACACAACAAAATGCAACGCCGTGAGTTTATTGAGAAACTATCGCTTTATGCGGTAGGCGGCATTACAGTAGCCTCTCTCATGAGTTTTTTCATTCCCAACGATGCGCTTTTAGCAACTTGGAATAACGACGAATTGGACTCCGATAATAGTGACAACCAATCGGACAATGTAAAAACAACAGCACCCTCACCTGAGTGGTTTATGTATCACGGCGGCTATAATCATGGCGGCTATGTTGGTTCTGGATCCAATCTAACTAGTGAAACCGTTAACTCCAAAGATTTTGGTTTACTTCGATCTGTCGACTTAGAAGGTTCTATTTTAAGTGTTCCAGCTGTAGTAGACGGATATATTTATGTAGGAGTAGCCAATAGCCACAACGAAGCTGTTGTGGGCTCTAATGGAGGCACCATATATAAGGTAGACATAACGACAGGAAAAACCGTGGCTCAATACTCGTGGCAACTTACTCCCGGAGAAGGAGATTCCCATGGTTTTTATGGAATGGGATGTACTCCGACTGTCATCAATAATAAGGTTTATTTTTCAGCTTTCAATGGCCATGTATATTGCCTTAATCAAGAAGATTTAAGCTTTGTTTGGAAAACGGACCTTAGGCGAACCGACCCAAGTAAAAATCAGCCTATTTCTAACACTTCAGAAAGTATTGTAGCCAATATTTTTGCCAATCCAAATCTATTGAAGGAGTACAGGGGCTATTTCGCCGAAATACTGGCAGCGAACGCATTGGACGCTGTTATTTGTCATTTTGATAGTAATTATCCGAACGTTGCCGCTCAACTCAAAAAATTATCTAAGAAGTTGGGTGTAGCCGTCAAAAAGGACCAATTGAAAACGATAAATGAAATCAATGGCAAAGTGGCAAAAATTATTGCGGGTAGAATTGAGGCGTTTCCTAAGAAGTTCGAGGCTTTCCTTCTGAAGCTTCTTCCAAACCTTGGCCTCCCAGTTGCGGCAGGATGGTGTTCGCCCTTGGTAATAAATTTTGAAAACAACGGACAAGATACTTCCAGATTATATGTTGGGGTATCTGAAGGAGAAAATCCCTTATTATTTGGTCTCATCTACGCACTCGATGCCAATACTGGAAAAGTAGATTGGATCTATTGTACCAATCAGCATAAAGCAAATCTAAAGAACCCTCCAAATCAGCTTCCAGTTGCTGCAATCGGGGGAGCCGTTTCGGGGTATAATTATACCACCGTGGAAGGCTTCCCGGAATCCATGGGTTGTTCTGTTTGGTCTGCGATTACCTTTGACGAAGAAACGGGATTGCTCTATGCGTCTACAGGTAATCCCCAGCCCGATGGTGGATTACCAACTAAAGGGTATTCCAATAGTATACTAGCATTGAAAGCTGAAACAGGAGAACTTGTTGCCTTTCAACAAATGCCTAAAGAAACTGCTTATCGCG
>Ga0316205_10005419_pt1 | contig 10582 bp, 7 predicted proteins | sample 3monthpyrite_MG_FD_204941 | JGI IMG/M metagenome (GOLD analysis project Ga0316205, IMG submission 204941) | Microbial mat bacterial communities from mineral coupon in-situ incubated in ocean water Damariscotta River, Maine, United States -... | ecosystem: Environmental > Aquatic > Marine >...
GCTGCAACAGTACGCGCAGCAACAGCAGTCTGCATTGAATGCCATGCAGCAACAGGTGATGGTTACCGGCCAAAGTAATTCACAGTTAAGCCAGTCAATACAGGCAATGCAAACCCAGCTTCAGCAGCGTGTAGATAATGATATTAATTTAATTGAGGCAGAAACTTTATTGCGCCTGGCTTCCAATGAATATGAACTTAAGCATGATATTGAAACCAGTTTGTTGGCCATGCAAATGGCAGATGCGCAGCTGGCGGCATATAGTGATCAGGCGCTGGTGCAGGTAAGAGAAAGTATTGAAAAAGAAATAAAAAGTTTGCAGCAAGTGGTGAGTACTGACCTGGTTGCAATGATGAAAGAAGTAGGCGTACTTATTAAACGGGTCGATACTTTGCCACTGATTTCAGCGCAACCTCGTTCACTGATGCCAGAACAGGTGCCAGAAGAAACACCAAAAGAGAATCAGGATTTGAAACAAGTATTGCAGGGCTTGATGAAAAAACTGCAACCACTGGTCACCATACGACAAAAGAACCATCCTACGCCGCCGATGCTGGATGTTGAGACAGAGCGTATGGTAAGAATGGTATTGAAAGTACGTTACGAATTAATCAGGCAGGCATTGTTATTGCGGAATCAACGTTTATTAAATCAAAGCGTAAAAGAAGCGCGTGCATGGATTGATTTATATTTTGACAGTCAACATTCTGATATAGCGCATACATTGCAATCAATTGAAAATATCGCCAGTTTAAAAATGGAACCGGTTTATCCGCTTATAGGTGTGGCACTACAGCAATTGAAAGCATATCGCACACTTTCACGGCCACAACCATGATTCGGTTTTTACTGCTGGTATTATTAATTTTGATACTGACTGTCAGTAGTGCATTGTTGTTACTGGAAGATCCGGGCTACGTATTGTTAAGTATTGGTGATAGCAGTATAGAGATGACAGTATCGATGTTGACCATCATACTGATACTGGGTTTTGCTGCCATTACGATGATTTATCGTACCCTGCATTTTACCATTAGTTTCCCAGACAGAATGTATCTTTGGGGTCGTACGCATCGGTTGGCACGAGCGAAGGAAAAAACCTTAAAAGGTATGCATGCTCTAGCCGAGGGCCACTGGAAGCAAGCAGAAAAATTACTGGCACAATCCGCCGAAGATTCTGATTCACCGATGTTAAATTATTTGGCAGCCGCACGTGCAGCACAGCATCAGCGTGAACATGAGCGTCGTGATAGTTATTTACAGCGAGCGTCAAAATCAGGCAAGCAAAGCGCTCTTGCTACCAGCCTGACCCAGGCAGATTTGCAGATTTCTCAAGGCCAGAATGAACAGGCATTGGCATCGCTTAACCATCTGGTTACAGTTGAGCCGCGCAATCCTTATGTTTTGGAAATGTTATTGTACTTATACCAACAACTGGGTGAATGGAAAAATTTAAAAGAGCGCCTGCCTGACTTATGGAAGCTGGGCATTATTGATAATGATGAAGCCGCAGAACTTGAAATAGAAGTGTCCATACAATTAATCCATGCATTGGCTAAACGCGAAGATGTTGATTCGATGCATGAGCAGTGGCAGAAAATGCCCAAGGATATAAAATCAAATCCTGAAGTGGTGGAAGAAGTGGCATCGATATTTATCGATCTTGATCAAGGTGATGATGCCGAAAAGATATTACGAGAATCTTTGAAACGCTCCTGGCATAAAAATCTGATTTATCTTTATGGAAAAGTAAAAGCTAGTGACCCCGCTGCACAGTTAAAATATGCGCAAACCTGGGCAAAGGATCATAATAATGATGCAGTAGTGCATTTAAGTTTAGGTCGTATTTGTAATCTGAATAATTTACCGGATGAAGCTAAAGTTCATTTTGAAAAAAGTATTGAACTGGGCGCGCGTGCGGAAACTTATTTTGAGTTGGGACAATTGCTGGAGCAAGGACAAGACTCCGGTGCTGCTATGGAGCAGTACAGAAGCGGGTTAGAGTTGGTTGTTGGTTAATAGTAGTACTCTTAAAAAAGACTAATAACAAGAGACAACTAATTATGCAATTTTAATCTCTCTCATGCTCACCCTTGATCTTATCCATCTGTGAATTGTATTCAAACGCATCAGAGAACAACTGATTTTCAGGCACACCTTTTTCAAGCAGTACATCACGTGCACCATATACCATCGCTGGCGGACCGCTCATATAGATATCCATTTTAGTCATGTCAGGATATTGCTGCATGGCGATTTCGTGTACCAGTCCAGTTTCACCTTGCCACTGATCTTCTTCTAATGGATCCGACAGTACTGGCGTAAACTTGAACAACGGATAACGACGACTCCATTCAAGTGGCAGGTCGTTCATATACAAGTCACTCTTTGAACGCACACCCCAAAACAGGTGCATTGGTTTTTCCAGGCCAATATGAAACGCATGTTCCAACATTCCTTTTAATGGAGAAAAGCCGGTGCCGCCACCGATCATTACGATCGGGCGTGGTGATGATTCACGCAAAGTGAAATTACCCAGTGGCGCTTCGATGCGCAGAATTTCATTAATTTTCATACGCTCAAAAATATACTGAGTATATTCACCACCATCAACATGACGAATATGTAGCTCGATAAACTCATCATCATGCGGTGCATTGGCGATAGAAAAACTGCGGTGCTCGCCATTGTCCTGAATGATATCCAGATATTGTCCGGCAAAGAATTGCACGCGGATATGATCAGGTAGTTTCAGATGCACACGCATGACATCGTGAGACAATTGTTCCAGCTTCATAACTTTGGTGGGTGTGCGCAGAATCTTGATCTGACTAAAACGTTCAACTTCATCAACGGCTATTTCCAGGTCAGAACATGCATGTGCCTGACAGAAAAGTGCATATCCCTGCTTTTCCATTTCATCACTGAGGGCTTTTGGTCGTTGTTGGTAGCTAACCTCACCTTTCAGTACCTTGCCTTTACAGGCACCACATCGACCGCCGCGACAACCATAGGGCATATGGATCTGTGCTTTAAGTCCGGCTTCGAGAACGGTTTCCTCATCCGTGACGGTAAAACTGTGTTGGGTAGTAGGTAATTTTACTTGATACTTCATAGTGATGGCGTCATAAAAAAAAGAGCTGCATTCTCTCTTAATTAATAGCGTATTAAAACCCTCAGGCTTTAAGGTTATTACTTGTTTTTTTTGGGGTTAGGCTTGTGGTTTGCTGCGTTTACTACGTAACCAACGCGTCAGGTCTTCCCATTGCTCAAGATCCTGATAAACGCTGGATGGCGCCATTTCAAAGATACCGATACCGCGTTCCGCAGTGCGAATGTAGTTTTGAGTATCCCTGAGTGTGGTTATAAAAGGAATTTTCAGTGATTTAAGGAATTTTTCTAATGTGTGGAAAACATTGGTATTTTCTCGAACACGATTAGCAATCACAGCAATACGGGTTTGTTTACGCGAAACCTTGCCTTGTAGCAGTAAGTCATGGATGAAATGAGCGGCAGCACGCATATCGATAGGTGATGGCAGTACCGGGATTAATATTGTTTCTGCACGGCGCACCAGTGATGTCATATCTTTTCCATAAGTTGCAGCTGGAGCGTCAATTATGACGATATCGGTGTTTTTGGGTGGACGAACACTCTCTTCCCAAGCACGTATGCCTTTGATTTCAGGGTATTCTTCAGGTCTTGCTTTTAGCCACTCGGTGCTGGAACCTTGAGGGTCAAAGTCCTCAATGACGACATTCAACTCTTCTTCATAGGCATAATAGCTGGCCAGATTAGTGGCAATAGTAGATTTACCACAGCCCCCCTTTGTATTTAAAACCATGATGGTACGCATATTCGACTCTTAATGGCGGTTACGTGTGCATTAACTCTATCATTAGCCGGGATTTCCTACCACTACCGCGAGTGAAATTGGTTCGGGGTAATGTTATTCAATAGGGTAAATAATGGTTGTTTAATATTTTTACATTAGCAATACACCAGCAGGATGAAGTGAATAAAAACATAAAAAGTTTTTACTTTGCGTTTTTTGCGGCCTCCGCGTCCTCAGCGTTACCAGTATCCAACTAAATAAGAATCATAAATACTAATCATCAATTCCCAAAGAACCCCAGATATTATCAATATGTTTAACAACATCCTCGTCCATACTGATGGGCTCGCCCCATTCACGATCAGTTTCACCTGGCCATTTGTTAGTAGCATCAAAGCCCATTTTGCTGCCCAGTCCAGATACAGGTGAGGCAAAATCCAGATAATCGATTGGGGTATTATCAATGATGGTGGTATCTCGTGCTGGATCCATACGTGTAGTCATAGCCCAGATGACGTCTTCCCATTTTCGTACATTTATATCACTATCAACGACGATGACGAATTTTGTATACATAAATTGTCTTAAAAACGACCAAACACCCATCATTACCCGTTTTGCATGACCTGCATATTGCTTTTTCATGCTAACCACAGCAACACGATAGGAGCAGCCTTCAGGTGGTAAATAAAAATCACTGATTTCGGGGAATTGTTTTTGCAGTATCGGTACAAACACCTCATTCAGAGCGACACCCAATATGGCAGGCTCATCCGGTGGGCGACCAGTGTAGGTACTGTGGTAGATAGGCTGCGATCGGTGAGTTATGCGATCGATAGTGAATACCGGGAAACGCTCAACTTCATTATAGTAGCCGGTATGGTCACCAAATGGACCTTCATTAGCCATTTCGTTGGGATCGATAGTGCCTTCAAGAACAAATTCAGCTGAGGCGGGTACTTGCAGGTCATTACCAATACAACTAACAACATCAGTTTTTCCGCCACGTAGTAAGCCTGCAAAGGCATATTCAGAAAGACTGTCAGGAACCGGTGTAACAGCTCCGAGAATTGTAGCGGGATCCGCACCCAGGGCAACCGAAACAGGAAAGGGTTTTCCAGGATTAGCTTCACACCAGTCTCGAAAATCCAGTGCCCCACCACGGTGTGCAAGCCAGCGCATAATAACTTTGTTGCGACCTATAACTTGCTGGCGATAGATACCTAAATTTTGGCGTTCTTTATAAGGGCCACGTGTAACAACTAATGCCCATGTGATTAAAGGCCCGGCATCACCTGGCCAACAAGTTTGTATAGGTAGTTTGGTTAAATCAACATCATTGCCTTCGATGATAGAGTGCTGGCAATCAGCTTTTTTAACAACATGAGGCGCCATATTGAGGACTTGTTTGAAAACAGGCATTTTCTTCCATGCATCTTTTAGTCCTTTTGGTGGTTCAGGCTCTTTTAAAAAAGCGAGTAACTTTCCAACTTCACGCAGCGCTTCTACAGAATCCTGCCCCATTCCCATAGCCACACGTTCAGGTGTTCCAAATAGGTTTGCCAATACAGGTATATCTGATCCTTTGGCATTTTCAAACAATAGCGCAGGTCCCTTGGCTTTTAGAGTGCGGTCGCATATCTCGGTAATTTCAAGATTAGGATCTACTTCTGCACTAATGCGTTTTAATTGGCCACATTTTTCAAGTTGTAAAATAAAGTCGCGTAAATCTTTGTATTTCATATTAGCGTGACCAGATAAGTTAGTCAGTGACAGGAACTACGCATTATTTCCAAACATTAGCTTTTTCGTCATTTTTGGGTACTCCAAACAATCCCTTTGAATAGACTTCGTATAAAACTTTTCGTGATTCTGTGACGCCATCAAATGCAGCTTTTTCGAGATATTCAATAGCTTTTTTTGTATCCTGCTTTACACCGATACCCTGTAAATAAAGCAGAGCAAGACCATGATAGGCGCGAAAGTTTTTATTTTTTATTTCACCTTCATAGATGCTGATAAGGTTGACAGCGGCTGGTTCATAACCCTGGTTTGCAGCTTGTGTGAACCATTTTATAGCAGTATCAGGATCTGCTTTTTTAACACCGATCCCATTATATAATAATGTTGCGAATATATTTTGTGCTGCTGGGTCGCCAAGTTTTCCTGCTTGAAAAAATAATCGTGCTGCGAGTTCAGGGTTCTTTTTGGTAGCACGGCCCTTCAGATGAAATTCGGCAACTTTGCTAATAGAGGGAGTATGCCCAAGTTGTGCGGATTTCGTGTAGTATTTAAGTGCGGTTTTATCGTCCTGCCCTGTGCCTTTTCCATATTCATTGTATTGAGCAAGATTGTAAAAACTTTCGGGATCATTGATACGCGTTAATATTTTGAATTGTTGATATGATTTTTTATATTGCTTTTCATTGCGAAATTTTATTGCTTTGCTCATTGCGGCAAAGTAATCAGGAGAGGCTTTCATGAATCTGGTGATTGCCGTAGCAATATCATTTTGTGCTTTTTGTACATGATCATTGTTCGTAGATAAACTGGCGGCGACTGTAACAAATGTCACTGCGGGCGAAACCTGGAATTCGTTTTGCAACGTGATAGAATTTTTTATAACACCGCTATAAGCATAGCTCATAAAAGAAATACCGTTAATAGTTTTTATGCCACAACGGACGACATCGATGTTTTTCTTGTATAGAGCGTCGAGCTCGGGCTTGATGCTTTTACAGGCTATAGTGGCCTGTTCAGCGGTGCGTGCAGTGACGCCAATACTTTTTTGAATGCTGATATTATTTATAAAATCCTTGGTCGAATTTTTGTGATCAAAAATAAATTCAATATCACCCTGGCCAAGACTTTTCAGTACATGTTCGCCACGTTTTTCATCAACTCCCATGGTGGCGAGTTTGGCTAACGTCTTATCCTTATTGGCAGAACTGGCATCATTTTTAGAAAAAGCGGTCCAATTGTTATCCAGCTCAAAGCTGAAGCCCAGGACACTTTTATGCGTGAGAGCATGGGCTGGTACTACTGTGACGAGGAGTATGAGTCCGAGTAAATTATATTTCATAGTCTGTTATTTACGTTGCTTGAAAACATAAACATTCTAGCATCCTATTGACGCTATTGTAAGAATCCAGACTTTGGGATAATTTAGTCGTTTTTATGCAAATGAACATCCATTTGCGGGTAAGGCATGCCAACACCTTTTTCATCAAAAGCTAATTTGATGTTTTCAGTAAGATCGAATTTTACGCCCCAGTAGTCGCCAGATTTAACCCAGACGCGAACAACAAAATTGACGCTGCTATCAGCCAGTTCGGCTACTGCGATCATTGGCTCAGGATCTGAGGCAATGCGATCGTCTGCGTCAACCAGCCCTTGCAGCGTTTCACGGGCAAGTTTCAGGTCGCTGTCATAGCCAATACCGACAGACAAATCAACGCGGCGTGTATCACGGGCAGAGTAATTAGTGATGACATCACCATAGATCTTGCCGTTAGGAATAATTATTTCACGGTTGTCGCCTGTGCGTAATGTAGAACTAAAGATGTTAATTTTTTCTACAGTTGCCGAGATTCCAGCAGCTTCAATAAAGTCGCCAGATTTAAATGGCCTGAAGATTATCAGCATGACGCCGGCAGCAAAATTCTGTAGCGAACTTTGTAAAGCCAGGCCAACAGCGAGTCCTGCAGCACCCAGTAATGCAACCAGTGATGTGGTGTTAACGCCGAGTTGATCCATGGCGGCGATAACAACAAATAGCAATAGAATAGTGCGAAGAATAGAGCTTACAAAATCGATCAGGATAGGATCCATATCTGATTTTTTAAGTATTTTTGCAATCAGTTTTGCAATCAGATTTACAACTTTTCTACCGATATAGAAAATTAATATAGCCAGGATTATGTTAAGGCCCCATGGAATAACGTAAACGTCGAGTAATTTTTCAATATTTATATCGAGATTTTCCATGGGTAAATTCCTTATGACAATTTTGATATGTTTTTTATACTATGTAAGCAGCCAGTGTGCAACATGTTAGTAAAGTATTACTTATGATATTGCTTGCTTAGCTCATGCACGGCATCAACCAGCGCACCTGTATGCTCAGGATTGATGGTTGGATGTATACCATGCCCAAGATTGAATACATGTCCTGAACCCGAGCCATAACTTTCCAGGATCTGGGCAACTTCCTGTCGGATTCTTTCAGGAGAAGCATAGAGTACGCAAGGATCCATATTGCCTTGCAGTGCAACCCGGTCTCCTACACGTTTGCGTATATCTTTAAGTTCAACGGTCCAGTCCAGGCCAACGGCATCGCAGCCACTATCTGCAATTGATTCTATCCATTGTCCGCCACCTTTTGTGAATAGCACCACGGGTACTTTACGACCTTCGTTCTCGCGTTTGAGACCAGCGATTATTTGTTTCATGTAGCGTAATGAAAATTCATGGTAATTGGCAGTGTTGAGCATGCCGCCCCATGTATCAAAAATCATAACAGACTGCGCCCCTGCAGCGATTTGGGCATTGAGATAACTGGTGACAGATTGGGCAAGTTTGTCGAGAAGCTTATGCATAAGATCCGGTCGGTCAAACATCATGCCTTTTGTATTAGCAAATACTTTGGTGCTACCGCCTTCAACCATATAGGTAGCTAATGTCCATGGACTTCCAGAGAATCCGATAAGAGGAACGCGGCCATGCAGCTCTTGACGAATAAGGCGAACAGCATTCATGACATAACCAAGTTCACCTTCGGGGTCGGGTATGGGCAAGTTATCTATATCTGATTGGCGTTGAATAGTGCGTTCAAAGCGAGGGCCTTCGCCTTCAGAAAAATATAGACCCAGGCCCATGGCATCAGGAATGGTCAGAATGTCTGAAAACAAGATGGCTGCATCTAGCGGGAATCGCTCTAATGGCTGCAGGGTGACTTCACATGCAAGTTCCGGCGTTTTACATAAGGTAAGAAAGTCACCTGCTTTTTGACGAGTTGCCCGATATTCAGGCAAGTAGCGTCCGGCCTGGCGCATGACCCATATTGGCGTGGTATCGACAGGCTCTTTTAATAAAGCCCTAAGGAGCAGGTCATTTTTTAGTTCGGGTGTTGATGTCATTGTTTTTCCGGAATTTTTATATCATTGAAATGCAGTTTTAATTGCGGGCAGTATACCGGCTAGCGCAGGCACGAGCAAACGCCACCATTAGCAGGGCTATTTTTTCCCAGCCTTAATTTCTGTTTGTACAGCACTGAAGGCGCGCAGCCATGGCTTATTTTTTCGAAGATTTGCGGGCAGTGTTTTAATCGATTCGCTACTACTAAGCTTGTCGCGGAAACTGCCATAAATGAGCACATACCAGTCGTTATTATTGCGCTTGATCTGATAGATCGCTGTGTTGCCTTTAAATGCAGGATTTTTGGCCAGCTTAATCAAGGCTTCTGGTTTTGATGAAGCCATCAGTTGTGCTGTCACTCTGTCTCCAAGTTGGGTCATAATCCAGTTTTTGCCATTGATGCTATGTTTTTTAAGCGTACCTTGCAGTGGCTGAGTAGTTGTTATTGCAGGACTTTTTTTGGCGATAATTGTTGGTGTCGGTTTGGGAGTGATAGCAGCAGGTTTTAAATCATCGGTTACATCAATAGTAGCTTTTGTAGTGCTGACTACGGTGCTTTCCTTAACAGGGGTTACTACCGCAACCTGCTGGGCTACTGCTGGTGCTGCTTTTTGCGTTACAGCTGCAGGAGTCATGGATAGAGCGGGTATATTTGACCAATCAACGGGTTTGTCATTGGCAATGCTGCTGAGTAAATACCCCTGTTGTTGAGGCTTATCAATGTCTGGTTGTGATGGTGCTACTGTGGCTGTGCTGGTTGAAGTAGCATTGATGCTTTTGTTGATGTCATCCTGAAATATCAGTACTGCTACCAGTAGCCCTACGATCAAAGTCGAAAAATAAACTATCTTGCTACTTTTCTTTTTCATTGTATTTTTTCCAGTTTTACTGTTATTCAATAGAATCTGGTGCGCGTAGTAGTGAATAGATGCAATGTTGCCTTTTGAGTTTTTATGGATATGCTCCAGATCCATTAATGTAAAAGGTAGCTCTCCGGTTAACCCGGCAATATTTAAACGATGCTGAAGATAGTTTCGTGTTTGTACGCGAGAAAGAGGCGCTAATTTTATAAAGTGGAAGCGTGATTGCGTAGACATTAACTCGGCCGTTAAGGACGGACGTGCAAACATAATGATATGCCAGATGGCATCATTTCCTTCATAGTCTGTAATAGATTGTAATTCCAGCAATGTGGTAAGTGTATCGTGACTTAACAGATCTGCATCGTCGATAATAATAATGGGGAGTATGTCGTTATGTGCCAGTTTACGTGCTTCCTGTTTGAGCTGCATGACATCCATTTGCTCAATATTGCCACCAGGTAGATTCAGGCTCTGTTGTATCTGCACCAGTAGTTCATGGCTGCTGAGATCGGCATGTGCCGCGACCTGACAAAACAGTCTTGGCGAAGAAGCTTGCATGGTGAACATATGCATCAGGGTGGATTTCCCCGCACCATCTTCCGCGCTGACTACCAGAGTTAAATCACTGGATTGCGTCAGGTGATTGAGTTGATCCAGGCATTGTTGCAGCGGCTCATCAATATAGTATTTTTGTTTGGGTATGCTGGCGGTAAAGGGTGAGCTATGCAATTGATAACCTTGTACATAA
>Ga0316205_10005422_pt1 | contig 10573 bp, 8 predicted proteins | sample 3monthpyrite_MG_FD_204941 | JGI IMG/M metagenome (GOLD analysis project Ga0316205, IMG submission 204941) | Microbial mat bacterial communities from mineral coupon in-situ incubated in ocean water Damariscotta River, Maine, United States -... | ecosystem: Environmental > Aquatic > Marine >...
TAGTAGGTATCACTTTTGCTATTTACATAAGTATTGCTATTTGGTCCAGAGCCAGTTCTACAAAAGAGTTTTATGTTGCTGGAGGAGGCGTTTCTCCTTGGGCAAATGGCATGGCAACAGCAGCCGACTGGATGAGTGCTGCATCTTTTATAGGTATGGCAGGAATCATCTCCTTTGCTGGTTATGATGGTGCTGTATATTTAATGGGTTGGACAGGTGGTTATGTACTTCTTGCACTACTTTTAGCACCATATTTACGTAAGTTCGGGAAGTTTACAGTCCCTGATTTTATTGGAGATAGGTATTATTCAGATACAGCAAGAATAGTCGCAGTTATTTGTGCATTGTTAGTTTCATTTACTTATGTGGCTGGACAAATGCGAGGCGTTGGTATTGTGTTTTCTAGATTTTTGGAAGTTGATATTAATACAGGTGTTATCATTGGAATGCTCATCGTATTATTCTATGCTGTTTTAGGTGGTATGAAAGGCATCACATACACACAAGTTGCACAATATTGTGTACTCATATTTGCATTTATGGTACCTGCTATTTTTATTTCTATTCAAATGACAGGAAATCCTGTTCCGCAATTAGGTTTTGGCAGCGAATTGGCTGATGGCTCAGGAATCTATTTGTTAGATAAATTAGACGGCTTAAGTACCGAACTTGGTTTTGCCGAATATACTAATGGCTCAAAATCGTTAATAGATGTGTTTGCCATTACTTTAGCATTAATGGTTGGCACAGCAGGACTGCCACATGTTATTGTGCGGTTTTTTACTGTGAAGCGAGTTAAAGATGCACGAAAATCTGCTGGAATTGCGTTGCTTTTAATTGCAGTATTATATACAACTGCACCTGCGGTTGCTGTGTTTGCAAGAACCAATATGATTGAAACGGTTTCTAATCAACCTTATAGTAATGTGCCACAATGGTTTAAAAAGTGGGAAACCACAGGACTCATAACATTTACAGATAAAAACAACGATGGAATGATTCAGTATGTTGCTGATGAATCTCAAAACGAATTAGTTGTTGACAGAGACATCATGGTATTAGCAAATCCTGAAATTGCCAATTTACCAAACTGGGTCATTGCTTTAGTGGCAGCTGGTGGTTTGGCAGCAGCATTATCTACAGCAGCTGGATTGTTATTAGTGATTTCATCATCTGTCTCTCATGATTTAATTAAGAAAGTTTATAACCCAAATATCTCAGAAAAAGGAGAATTGATTGCTGCTCGTATTTCAGCTGTTGGTGCTGTATGTGTTGCAGGTTATTTTGGAATTAATCCACCAGATTTTGTCGCAGCAGTCGTCGCCTTGGCTTTTGGCTTAGCAGCAGCCTCGTTTTTTCCAGCCATTGTACTAGGGATTTTCTCTAAGCGCATGAATAAAGAAGGTGCAATAGCTGGAATGGTTGTAGGTATTGCTATTATGCTGTATTACATCGTGAAATTTAAGTTTGGATGGTTAGACGATACTATTCCAGGCAAGAGCGAATGGTGGTTTGGCATTTCCCCTGAAGGCTTTGGCGCAGTAGCAATGGTTGTAAATTTTGTTGTTTCCATAGTTGTGATGAAATTTACTAAAGCACCACCTAGTGACGTTCAAGACATTGTTGAGAATATTAGAATACCAAGTGGAGCAGGAGAGGCTGTCAATCATTAATGCTTAAAAATTATAATGTTGTCGAAGCTTCGTTTTTATCAGCAGAAAAAAAGGCAGCATTTAATCATTAATTTATTAATTTAGTTAGCTCTTAAATCAATGCAAAACTAATTAGTAGGAATGAGCAATTACCACATAAAACATCTCGAAGAGTATTATCAAGTGTATAGAAAATCTGTTAGGAATCCCGAGGTTTTTTGGGAAGAAATAGCCGAAGAACATTTTATATGGCGAAAAAAATGGGATAAGGTATTGTCTTGGGATTTTACTAAACCAGAAGTCAAGTGGTTTGAAGGTGCACAACTCAATATTACCGAAAACTGTATAGATAGGCATCTTGCTACACGAGGAGATAAAACAGCCATTTTATTCGAACCAAATAATCCAGATGAACCATCAGAAAGCATAACCTATAAACAACTTTACGCTCGTGTAAATAAGTTCGCCAATGTATTGAAAGCTCAAGGCATCAAAAAAGGCGACCGCATTTGTATTTATGTACCAATGATTCCTGAGTTGGCAATTTCGGTTTTGGCTTGCGCTAGAATAGGCGCTATACACTCAGTAGTTTTTGCTGGCTTTTCGGCAACTGCTTTGGCAACTCGAATTAACGATTGTGATTGCAAGATGGTCATTACAAGTGATGGTTCTTATCGTGGCGCAAAAACCATAGATTTAAAAGGCATTGTTGATGAAGCCTTGGAAAGCTGCCATGGCGTTGAAACAGTATTGGTTGCTAAACGTATCAAATCTAATATTTCAATGAAAGAAGGTCGGGATAAATGGTTGCAACCTCTATTGGACGAAGCATCACCTGAAGGTAAAGCAGAAGTGATGAATGCAGAAGACCCTTTATTTATTTTATACACATCTGGTTCTACTGGAATGCCAAAAGGCATGGTACATACAACTGCAGGTTACATGGTCTATACGGCTTATACTTTTAAAAATGTGTTTCAATATAAAGAAGAAGATGTGTATTGGTGTACCGCAGATATTGGCTGGATTACAGGACATAGCTATATCGTATATGGACCTTTAGCAAATGGTGCCACAACAGTCATGTTTGAAGGCGTTCCAAGTTACCCAGACTTTGGTCGTTTTTGGCAAGTTGTTGAAAAACATAAAATAAATCAATTTTATACAGCACCAACTGCCATACGTGCTTTAGCTAAACAGGGTTTAGAAGTGGTTGAAAAACATGACCTAACATCATTAAAGGTTTTAGGCTCTGTTGGAGAACCTATTAACGAAGAGGCTTGGCATTGGTATAACGATAATATTGGAAAAAAGAAAAGCCCTATTGTAGATACTTGGTGGCAAACCGAAACAGGCGGCATCATGATTACACCAATTCCGTTTGCTACGCCAACTAAACCAACCTATGCAACATTACCATTTATTGGGATTCAACCAGCCTTAATGGATGAAAACAGTAAAGAAATAAAAAGGAATCAAGTTGATGGTCGTTTGTGTATTAAATATCCTTGGCCAAGTATGGCAAGAACCATTTGGGGAAATCATCAACGTTATAAAGATACGTATTTCTCGGCTTTCGAAAATATGTATTTTACTGGAGATGGTGCTTTACGAGATGAAGTTGGATATTACCGTATTACTGGTCGTGTAGATGATGTTATTATAGTCTCAGGACATAATTTAGGAACAGCACCTATTGAAGATGCGGTTAATGAGCATCCAGCTGTCGCAGAATCTGCCATTGTTGGTTTTCCGCATGATGTAAAAGGCAATGCATTATATGGTTATGTGATTTTAAAAGACACTGGCGAATCTAGAAACCATGATAATTTGCGTAAAGAAATCAACCAAATAATTACCGAACACATTGGGCCCATAGCAAAGCTCGAAAAAATTCAATTTACCGAAGGTTTACCAAAAACACGTTCAGGTAAAATTATGCGTCGTATTTTACGAAAAATTGCACACAACGATACGAGTAATTTAGGTGATACAAGTACCTTATTGAATCCTGAAGTTGTGCAAGATATTATAGATAATGTTTTGTAGGTATTTTTCATCATAAAATAACCTATCGACTAGTTTCACTAGCTACCTTATGATAAATGTATTTTGTTTTTGGTAATGCTTATTTATCTTTTAATGCTCGCTTTTCGTTTTATATTCAAAAAGTAACTTTCATAATATTTAAACGAAAAATGAGATATTAAAATTGTTAGAACTATTATTGTTAAATTTAAAATTATTACATCAAATGTATTATGAAAACCAAATTTAGAAATTACTTTTAAATAAATAAACCCAACCAATTGCATAGTTATAGCATGATACATATATATACCATAAGATATTTTTCCAAGATAATTCATTGTTTTATTTTGAAGAATTTTAATTGGCTTTATTGTTAAAGCTGAAATGGTTAATCCAAATAATATTAGACTAAATAAATTATAGTAAATAATATTTAAATTATTTGAAAATATTGCTGTTGTAAAATATATGATAAATATTAATAGAAATAGATATCGAAATTTCTTAATAAAAGCTTTAACAAAATGTTGACTTAATAAAATGGAACAAATACCACCAAACGAAAAGTAAAAAAACAACATATTATACGTTTTAAGAAAATCAATATATTTTGAAAAATATACTATAAAGTAAATAACTGTAAAACCACTTAAAAATAATACTATCCTTTTAAGAGGTAATAGCAAAAATAGTGGAGCTACAAATAGGTAAAATTGCTCCTCGATACCAATAGACCATAAAATTTCTAAAATACCTCCTGGAGAATAAGTACTAAATATATTTGGAAATAAAGTTATCGACAATAATATTCCAGATAATAAATCATAATTATTTTCAAATTCAAAACCAAAAAAAGGTAAAACGAGGTAATAATATACAAACCCAATAATAACAACTAAATAGTACAAGGGAAATATTCGTAATATTCGTCTTAAATAAAAACTCTTTAAATGAATTGAATTTGTATTGTTTTTTTCATCAAAAAGTTGCTTAATGATTAAAAACCCACTAAGAGAAAAAAACATATAAACTGCTTCGGTTCCTTTATGAAAAATAGCTAGGCCATTATAAAAAGGAAAATCTCTATTTTCACTAAATTGAGCAATATGATATATAACAACCAATAAAGCTAAAATGAAACGAATTGGTGTTAAATTTGGAAAGCGTTTTGATTTTGTTAAATTATTCATTCTATTTTCATTCGCGAATATTGACTACTAGTTGTAAAACGAAATTAATCTTTTTTTAGTTAGGAAATCAATTTGTCGTACTATGTATATTCATTAATGGGTTTATATTCTCTAACTATTAAAATTGTTAATTTGCTAATATGTCATACTTCCATGCTATGGCACATTCATTGACTATATTGTAGCATTAATTTATACAGCCAATTATGCAACATTATAAAGAATCTTCAAAAAGTATTATCAAGAAAAAACCAAAAGTTACCATGAAACAAGCGTTTAAGACCATTATATGGCCTAGGCGTAATTTGGTGTTTTTAGGTTTATTCTTAATAGTTATTAGGAGTTTATCTGGATTGGTATTGCCTTGGCAGAGTAAAGTATTGTTAGATGAGGTCGTGCCTAGCAAGGATACTAGCCAGTTATATACTTTAATAGCCATTGTACTCACTGCAATTTTGTTGCAGGCAGTAACGTCATTTTTACTAACACGTATTTTAAGCGTGCAAGCTCAATATTTAATTAGTGAATTACGTGCACAAGTGCAAAAAAAAGTATTATCACTACCAATTAGTTTTTTCGACAACACAAAATCTGGAGCTTTGGTGTCTCGTATTATGAGCGATGTAGAAGGCGTACGAAACTTAATTGGTACTGGATTGGTACAATTGGTTGGAGGTTCGTTTACAGCAATAGTTTCCTTAGTGATTTTAATAAATTTAAATCCTTGGATGACATTGTTTGTATTTGTACCACTTTCAATATTTGGATTTATAGCCTTAAAAGCTTTTAAATACATTCGACCAATTTTTAGAAAGCGTGGAAAAATTAATGCAGAAGTTAAAGGACGTTTAACCGAAACCCTTGCAGGTGTTCGTGTTATAAAAGCATTTAATTCCGAAGAGCAAGAAAATATGGTGTTCGAAAAAGGCGTAGATAGATTGTATCAAAACGTCAAGAAAAGTTTAACAGCGACGGCATTAATGACGAGTTCTTCTACCTTTTTAATTGGTGTAGCAACCACAGGAATTATGGCTATTGGTGGTTATTATATGATGATTGATAGCATGACTACTGGAGAATTCTTGTTCTTTACTTTAATATTAGGCTTTATGATTGCACCAATAGTACAGATGAGCAATATTGGTAGCCAATTAACAGAAGCCCTTGCAGGATTAGATCGAACAGAAGAGTTAATGAATTTAGCTTCCGAAGAAGATGACACCAAACGAACCATTGAATTAGAACAACTTAATGGCGAAATTGTATTTGATGATGTGTCTTTTTCTTACGAAGAAGGCAAAGAAGTATTACACAATATTAATTTTAAAGCACCTTCGGGCTCAGTAACAGCATTAGTTGGTAGTTCAGGCTCTGGTAAATCTACCATTGCAGGACTCTCGGCAACTTTTTTAAATCCAAATTCTGGTACAATTACCATAGATAATCAAGATCTATCTAAAGTAAAATTAAAAAGTTATAGACAGCATTTAGGCGTTGTACTACAAGATGAGTTTTTATTTGAAGGCACTATTAGAGAGAATATCTTGTTCCCAAGACCAAATGCTACCGAAGAAGCATTGCAAAATGCTGTTAAAGCCGCCTATGTAAATGAATTTACCGATCGTTTTGATGATGGTTTAGAAACCTTAATAGGAGAAAGAGGCGTAAAACTATCTGGTGGTCAACGTCAGCGTATTGCAATTGCGCGAGCTATTTTAGCAGGCCCAAAAGTGATTATTTTAGATGAGGCTACCTCAAATCTAGATACCGAAAGTGAAGGTTTGATACAAAAAAGTTTATCGGAACTAACCAAAAACAGAACAACCATTGTTATAGCACATCGTTTAAGTACTATTAAAAAAGCAGATCAAATTTTGGTTATAGAAGATGGGAGGATTGCCGAACAAGGAACACATGAGGAATTGATAGCACAAAAAGGAAGATATTATAATCTATATACTTATCAAGCAAAGATTTAAGGATGAGCTTAATAATAGTATAAATTATTTATGTAATACTTTTAAGCGTAGAAAAACTAAAAGAGAAAGTACACCAAATACAGAAAACCCTATAAAAAGAGGTAATACAGAATCCAATACAAAACTACCTATATAATTTGCTATTGGAACTGCCATTACTGTAGATACAAAACCATTAATTGCTGCACCAATTCCTGCAATATGACCTAAAGGTTGCATTGCCAACGAGCGCAAGTTTCCGAATAAAAAACCAATAGCAAAAAACTGCAAAGCAAAGAAACTAATAAGTACTTCAAAACTAGGATTAATACCAGACCAAAATAAAACCACATACAAAACAGAAATTGCACAATAAGCAATTGTCCCAAGATAAGCAATGCGCCACATACCAAATTTCACTACATAGCGACTATTTAAAAAAGTTGCTAAACCAACAGCAATCGCTAAACTTGCAAATATATATGGAAATTTATCTCCCAAATCGTATTGCTGCTCAAAGATTTGTTGTGCAGTACTTAAATACACCATAAACGAGCCAGTAATAAAACCTGAAACCAATGTAAATGCAACGGCATTTTTATGTTTTATAAACTCCTTGGCACCATTTAAGAATAGCATTGGCGTAAACTTGATACGGTTTTTGTCACTTAAGGTTTCATCTTGACGCCTCCAAAACCAAAATATAACAACCACACCAAATGCTAGGTTTACATAAAAAATAGATTCCCAATTATAAAAGTTTAATAAAAATTGCCCAAGAGTAGGCGCAATAACTGGTACCAAAATAAAAACCATTACAACAATAGAGAGTACTTTTGCCATATAATTGCCACTATACGAATCTCTAATCATAGCAATACTCAATGTTCTTGGTGAGGCTAGTCCAACCCCTTGTAGCACACGACCAAAAATCATTATTTCAAAGCTCTTTGTAGTCACACAAATAAAAGTAGCTATAATAAACAGAAAAAACCCAACATATACAATGGGTTTTCTTCCAAAACTATCTGATAAAGGACCAAAAATAAGCTGTCCAAAACCTAAACCCAAAAAAATCATGGTGACTAATAATTGATTGTCATTTGGATTCTTAACATTTAATACAGCTCCTATTTCTGGAAGTGCTGGCAATAGTGCATCAATTGAAAGAGCAACAATAGACATTAACGAGGCCATTAATGCCACAAATTCAAATTTAAAAGTTTGCTTGTTTTGCATTGTGCAAATGTAATTTAATTCTATAGAGTACATTAAAACTTATTACCAATATGCTCTATTTATATTGTTACATTTGTATTGCGTATTAAAATTGAAGATTTGTCCTTTAAAAAATTAATAGATCCTTTAAAAAATACACTTGAGAATTTACAATTTGAAGCACCTTTAGATTTTCAAAAAGTAAGTTTACCAAGAATAAAAAGTGGTGTAAATGTATTTGGTATAGCGCCCGAAGGTTCAGGAAAAACAACAACATTAGTACTTAGTGTCATCCAAAAGTTAAATGGAAAAGCATTTGAAGATGTTCCACGAGCTATTATTGTTGTTAAGAACAAACAAGAAGCTCTAGCTTTAAAAGGTACATTTAATGTATTTACAAGGCAAACAGATTTACGTGTGTATTGTGCTTATGAGGAGCATAACGTTGACGCACAGCGTGATGAAATCTATGTTGGAGTCGATGTAATTATCGCTACACCTAAGCGATTAAATAAGTTGTTTCTACTTAATAGTATTAGCTTGGGTCAGTTAAAAATATTTATTGTTGAAGATGCTGAGTTCACAACTATTAGTAATAACTTTCAGGATATTAATCGAATTTCAGAGAGTATAAATAAATGTCAATATGTAATTTTTGCTAAGAGTTTTGATGCAAAAATTAAGCGCTTTCAAGAGTCCTTTATGTATAACTCTCAGGTTGTAAAAGTTTAATTAATACAGTAATTATTTAAAAACACAGCATGTTATTAGAAACTTTAATCAAAATATTTAATCGAGATCTAAATAAATTGAAGGCAGAGATTGAATTATATAATAATGAATCTAATTTATGGATTATTGATAAGTCAATCTCTAATTGCACAGGAAACTTGTGTTTACATATTGTCGGTAACCTCAATACTTATATTGGTTCAGCTCTTGGAAATACAGGATATGTTAGACAACGCGATTTGGAGTTTTCTTTAAAAAACATACCTAGAACTGAGTTATTAAGTCAAGTGGATGAGGTTATGAATATTGTTGAAAATACATTATCTAAATTGACACTAGAAGATTTAGAAAAAGAATATAAGAGAAAGGTTTTTGAAGATTATATGACGACTGGTTACTTTCTGGTGCATCTTACAACACATTTAGCTTATCACTTAGGGCAGATAAATTATCATAGACGATTGCTTGATTCTAACTAAGGTTTCATGAAAGATCATTATCAATTTACAGATACAGAACTCGAGTCACAATTTTCGAATTGCACATTAGAAGCTTCTTTGTTTAATCACGAAGCTCATATTCGTTTAGCGTGGATTCATGTTAAAAAATATGATATCGATGAAGCAATAATAAATGTAGATGAGCAATTAATTAAGTTTGTGTCTTCTCTTGGAGCTCGAGACAAGTATAACAAAACCCTTACCATTGCTGCAATTAAAGCAGTATATCATTTTGTCCAGAAATCTAATTCAGATAATTTCAAAGATTTTATTGATGAATTCCCAAGATTAAAGACAAATTTCAAAGATTTATTATCTCAACATTATAGTATTGATATATTTAATTCTGAAATTGCTAAATCATCTTTTTTAGAACCTAATCTATTGCCATTTAAATAAATATGAAGCCAGCTACAATTACCGAACTTAAAAAGGAACTAAAATATCGTTCACAAGATCAACTCATGGAGTATTGTTTGGCAATGGCACGTTTTAAGCTAGAGTCTAAAGAACTTTTAACCTATTTAGTGTTCGAATCTGAAAATGAAACAGCTTATATAGAAAGTGTTAAAGGCTATATATTAAGTGAGTTTCAAGAGATAACTGCTACCAACTTTCATTATATTAAGAAAAGTGTTCGTAAAATATTACGCCAAACAAAACGTTTTATTCGTTATTCTAAGAAAAAAGAAACCGAAGCTGAATTACTCATTTTTTTTTGTAAAGAACTTGGTAAAATGAGACCGTCGTATAAAAGAAATACGGTACTTACTAATACCTACAATAAGCAACTGGAACTAGCTCAAAAAGCCATTGCAAAAATTCACGAAGATTTGCAATATGATTTTAACTTGATGATTGAAGAATTAGAAAGTTAATTCGTTAAAGCCTTCATAAATTAGCATATAAGCTCAAACAAATTTTTACCTTTATCATTGTAAAATTAACATTATGAATTTTAAACACTACTTCGTTCTAAGTTTTGCTTTTTGTGTTATAGCAATCACTCACGCTCAAGAAATGTCTTTTGAAGAGTACAACCCTAAATCTACACTAGTTGTTCCTGGTGATAGTATTTTTAGAGCTAAATTTCCATTTATCGATGTTCATGGACATCAATATAGAATGCCAACACAAGATTTAACTTCTGTTGTTGCAGATATGGATAAATTAAATATGGGAATCATGGTTAATTTAAGTGGTCGTACTGGAGATCAACTAGTGCAATCGGTTAAAAATATTGCCACTAATTTTCCAAATCGATTTGTAGTGTTTGCAAACATAAATTTTGA
>Ga0316205_10005423_pt1 | contig 10573 bp, 7 predicted proteins | sample 3monthpyrite_MG_FD_204941 | JGI IMG/M metagenome (GOLD analysis project Ga0316205, IMG submission 204941) | Microbial mat bacterial communities from mineral coupon in-situ incubated in ocean water Damariscotta River, Maine, United States -... | ecosystem: Environmental > Aquatic > Marine >...
GGCGCAGATGCCTGAAGGTCTTGGCTCAAGGTATCAAACCACATACAAAGATAAAGACGGTAATTTCTTTGACGGCAATAAAACATACAAACTCAATGTACCAGACAAAGTTCCGGTAAAGCTTTTCTGGTCGGTTACTGTTTACGACACATATACCCGTGCTGTAGTGCAAACTCAGCCTTATCCAAGTATTAGTAGTCAGCAAACACCGGCGCCTGTTGTCAATAAAGATGGATCTATCGATATCTATTTCTCAGTTAAGCAGCCAAAAGGGGTTGCAAAACAAAACTGGGTAGAAGTTATCCCAAATCAGGGATTCTTTGTCTACATGCGCTACTACGGACCGCTTAACGCCTTCAATAAAAAAGAGTGGATTCCCAATAATGTGGAGTTGGTTAAGTAGTTATCAATAATGTTAACGGGAGCGGGGTGCAACAAGCCTCGGCTCCCACGTAAGCAATAAGCCGGAGTACGAAAATGAAAATGAAAACGAAAACGAAATTATTAACCTGCCTGGCGGTTGCCGGAATCATGGTAAGCAATGTAGCAACCGCGATGTCGGCATCGCCACCACCGAAATTGAAAATGACCACGGACATCCCGGCATCGGTTACCGCCGCGGACAAGGTGAAAACCTCTATCGGTACTCTCGAGTACTTCGACGGCGTACCAACTGCGAAGACTGTTGAAACGGTGTACGACTACCTCGACCGCTCGCGGGCGGTGAATGTCTATATAAACTCCATTCCGGCTCTGTCTGTCAATGCATTGAGAGAGGGGCAGGCTGCTGCTGGCTGTGTTGCCAGCAATCAGATCTGCATCTGGGATAACCTGATGAATTCCACCTCGGTTCTGCTGACCGGCAACACCTCCACTATGTATGCGGTCGGCTTTCTGGACCTTGTCAAGGACGGTCCGACCGTTATCGACCTGCCACCCGGTATGCTCGGCATTCTGGATGACATGGCTTTCCAGTTCATGACCGATCTCGGTGTTGCAGGACCGGATAAAGGCAAAGGCGGTAAGTTCCTGGTACTGCCTCCAGGTTACAAGGGTAAAGTGCCTAAGGGGTACTTTGTCGTTCCGTCCAAAACCAATGGCGTTTGGCTCTTCATGCGCGGCTATCTGGATAAAAAACTGCCGCTCAAAAAGGCGATTCCGGTCGCTTCCATTAATATTCGTAAAAACCTGAAGGTCTATCCTCTGTCCAAAAAAGCCAATCCCCCGGCCACGGAATTTGTCAATGTGTCTGGCAAGGAAATGAATGTGATTCTTCCAAATGATTACTCGGCATTTGAAAAACTTCATGCGCTGATTCAGACTGAGCCGGAAGACTATCTCGGGCCGGAAGCCAAAGGCATGATGGCGGCTATCGGAATTGAAAAAGGCAAGCCCTTTAATCCAGATGCACGGATGAAGAAAATTTTGACCGATGCGGCTGACATTGCCAATGCTGCTGCTCGCGCGATCAGCTATTTCCCGCGTGACCCCGGCAATTTAACCTATAAGGATAGTGAAGCCTGGGTGACGGCTTATGCCGACAAAGACACCACCTTCAACCGCAACGGCGCTTATCGCCTCGAAGCGCGAGCGCTGTTCCACTTCGGCTATATCTGCGTGTCTCCAGCCATGGCCATGACGGTTGCGGGCAAAGGTTCTGATTATTCCATGGGCATGCTCGATTCTAAAGGCAACGTCCTGGATGGTTCCAAAACCTACAAACTGCATATCCCACCAAATCCGCCTGCCAAGGACTTCTGGGCCATCACCATGTATGACACCCAGACCCGTTCACAGCTGCAGACCGATCAGGAGTACCCAACCAGGGGCAGTCAGGATGAAGGCATTAAAACCAATGCCGACGGCTCGATGGATATTTACTTTTCTCCAACAGCCCCGAAAGGCATGGAAGGCAACTGGTTGCAGACCATTCCTGGCAAGAGCTGGTTCATTGCCCTGCGTATCTATGGACCCGAACAGCCATGGATAGACCAGAGCTGGAAGCCGGGTGAGATTGAGTTGGTGAAGTAGTAACCAGGCAGTAAGCTGCGGGGGCGATGAGTCAATCGCCCCCTGCAGAGCACACCAGAATAGTAAAGGTGAAATTCATGAAACAAAAACCAAATGTAGCAAGAAAGGCAAGCAAATGGGCAGCCGTAGGCTGCATACTCGCAGGTTTAACTGTTGCTGCTGTGGCAACACCTGTGGGCGCTATGGCCGCCTCGAAAAAGGGTGCCAAACCTAACATCGTTCTTATCAATATGGATAACTTCGGTTACGGTGAACTGGGTGTTTACGGCGGGGGTATTCTCCGGGGTGCTGCCACGCCGCGCATCGACAAGCTGGCCAGTGAAGGGGTCCGGCTGTTGAATTACAATGTCGAGGCGCAGTGCACGCCCAGTCGTGCAGCGCTACTGACAGGGCGCTATGCCATACGCACGGGGAACGGTTCTGTGCCGCTCGAAACCGCCGATTATGGTTTGACCCAGTGGGAATACACCATGCCGGAGATGCTGGGCGATGTGGGTTATGCCACCGCCATGTTCGGCAAGTGGCATCTCGGCCAGGCGGAAGGACGTTATCCCACCAATCAGGGTTTCGATGAGTGGTATGGCATCCCCAATTCGACCGACGAGAGCCTTTGGGTAGCGCAGGAAAGGTTCCAGAAGTATCGGAAATTGGCAGAGAAGACCGGCAAAAATCCGATGATCAAGCAAGAGCACATTTATTCGGCCAGAAAAGGCTCACCGGCAAAGGCGGTGAAGGTCTACGACCTGCCGGCAAGACTCGAGTTCGACCGCGAAGTCACCGACCATGCCAAAGACTTCATGAAACGCCAGGCCAAAGCCGGAAAACCGTTCTTCCTGTATCTGCCCTACACCCAGACGCATATGCCGGTGTTGCCGAGTAAGGAGTTTAAAGGCAAGAGTGGCAATGGCCGCTGGGGCGATGTGCTCATGCAAATCGATGCCTATACCGGTGAATTACTCGATAAGGTAGATGAGTTGGGCATTGCCGACAATACTATTTTCATTTTTACCTCGGATAACGGCGGCGAGATGACCCCCGATCACCAGGGATGGAACGGCCCATGGAGTGGTTCCTATTTCACGGGTAAGGAAGGGTCGTTACGGGTGCCATTTATCGTCCGCTGGCCTGGTAAAGTTCCGGCAGGCAAGATCTCTAACGAGATCGTTCACCAGTTTGATCTGTTCGCGACAGTGGCAAACATTGCCGGTGGTAAGGTGCCGACAGATCGTATCATCGACAGTAAGGACATGACGGATTTCTTCCTGGGGAAACAAGAGGAGTCCGGTCGAGACGGTTTTGTGGTCTATGTCGGTAACGATATTCACGGCGTGAAGTGGCATAACTATAAGATGCTGTTCATGGAGTTTGAAGGAGATCTGGGTACCGGGAAGCTGAACGTGTTCCCGATGCCTCACTTTTACGACCTCTATAATGACCCTAAAGAAGAATATCCAGTGACCGCAGCATTGTCAGGTAAATTATGGCAACGTTGGGGGCTTGGGCCGATTCTGGTAGAGCATAAGAAGTCGCTGGCCGAAGAACCACCCATCAAGCCGGGAACGCCTGATCCATACGTACCGGCAAAAAAGAAATAGCAACCCGAGCCGTGCAAGCCGCGCCGGAGATTCCTTCGGCTCGGCTTGCAGACTTGCTGAGGACAGAGGGCGTAATAAAAAAGGAGAGTCTAAATAATGTTAACCAATAGATTCACACTCGCAAAAAACGCAGCTGTGGTACTGATCAAGTAGATTAATATTTAGCTGCCCCCGGCAGGATTATCTGCCGGGGTCGGTGATATAAAAATAGAGAGGAACACAAAATGAAAATACAACTTTCATTGCCCTGCGTAGCTATGGTCCTGAGCAGCCATGGATTGACCAGAGCTGGCGTCCGGGTGAGATCGAGTTGGTTAAGTAACCTGGCCCTCTTAATAACAAATAGCGACTTATAAGGTCGCTATTTGTTTTGAGGCACAGTACAAATGAATAGGAGTTTATAAAATGAAAACTAAATTTATCATGAGCCTGGCTATAGCAGGATTGATGGCCGCTAATGTTGCAATACCAGTTCACGCCGAGACTGCTGCGCAGACGCAAAATCTTTTTAAGAATGCCGGCAAGAAACAAACTAACAAGGATTTCAAACCGGCGCCGGATGAGATCAAAACAAATTTCGGCACTTTGAAGTTTGATCTCGAGGCTTATCCCACCGAAGAAACCACTCAAAAGATTTACGATGAGATGGACTTGCAGCGTGCCACGCAAGCCTACATGGACTTTATGCCGGCACTGTCTGTGCACGGTATCATCAAGGGTCAGATTCGTGATTTTGGATTTAAAACTTCATCCGATATCGGCGTGCACCCAAGCCCCGGGCTGACACCCACTGAGCTTTACCTGACGGGTAACAACAGCACGGTATACGCGGTTGCTTCACTCGACCTGAAGGTCGATGGCCCCACAGTGGTAGAAGCTCCGCCGGGTATGTTAGGCACCGTGAATGATGCCGCCTTTAAATTCCTCACCGATATTGGTGTTGTCGGGCCAGACAAAGGTAAAGGCGGCAAGTTCCTGTTTCTGCCTCCCGGTTACGATGGCAAAACCCCTAAAGGTTATTTTGTGATCAAGTCACCGAGCTACCGAATCTGGGCAATGTTGCGCGGCTGGGGTGATGTCGGCATAGGCGATAAGGCTACCCAATGGTTTAAACAAAACCTGAAAGTCTACCCGCTTGCAACCGGACCTCGTCTGGGTAAGTACACGAACACGGCCGGTACCGGTCTCAATTCATTGGCGCCAGAAGATGGTTCTGCGTTTGAAATGCTGAATGAAATTATTCAATACGAACCCAAGGAATTATTTGCTGCTGAACAGTTGGGCCGCCTGGCGACATTAGGTATTGTTCAGGGAAAACCATTTAATCCGGATAAGCGCATGCAGCGTATTCTGGATCAGGGTGCCAAGCAGGGCACAGCCATGTCACGCGCTATTGTGTTTGCCTCACGTGATCCTGATATCAAGTACTGGCCGGAGCGTCATTGGGAAAAAATGTTCCTGCACAACACCACTTTTGAACGTAATGGTGTGGCAGATATTGATGCACGCACTTTGTGGCATTACGCCGCTATTGTCGTTTCTCCTGCGCTGATCTCTACCACGCCGGGTGCGGGTACTGCATATCTTACTTCCATTCGTGATAATAAAGGCGCGTATCTTGATGGTAGCAAAACGTATAAATTACATGTTGGAGCTAGACCGCCAGTTAAAAATTTCTGGGCGGTAACGGCTTACGATCCCACTACCCGCAGCCTGCTGGATCCCGGGAAAAACAGGAACGTTTCGATAGGCAGTCGTGAAAAGCCGGTCGCTAATGCTGATGGTTCAGTGGATGTTTATTTTGGTCCAAAAGCGCCGAAAGGAAAGGAAAAGAACTGGGTACCGACCAATCCGGATAAGGGTTTCTTCCTCGTCTTTCGGTTCTACGGTCCGCTTGAAGGTTACATCAAAAAGAGCTGGATGTTGAATGATTTAGAGCTGGTGAAATAGTTTTCATTAGACAGTTGTATGGAGCTGTGGTGCGTTAACCACACGCCAATATATTGATGCCAGAACGCTTTGGCATTTCCAGGCTACCGTGGTTTGACCTGACCTGTTGTCAACGACTCCAGGTCAGGGAACAGCTTATTTAACAGCATTCAGAAAAATATACAGAAAACGATAAAAACTCCTTTTTTCAAAAAAATCTAAAAGAAGAAATCAGACCGATGAATTTACACGCGACCGGAACACTAGTCTCCTTGCTGGGAACAGACCTGGACATAGCGCTGCAGTTGAAATGGGCGGTTCATCTGGCTACTGCACGCAAATTGGACCTGTTGATTCTGCAACGTGTGGAGAGTGCAGACGAACGTATCGATGAGGTGTCGCTGGATGAACCACAGGAGGGGGGAGCGGCGAGTCTTACCTACGAGGTGAAGCGAATTATTGATGAGTCCCCTGAGCGGCTGCGGGCAGGGTCACGTGAAAATGTTGAAGGGGAGGAAAACGAAAAAGAGGATGTAGGCGAGAAGACGGAAACACATGTTGTCCATATTCGAGTCAAACGTGTTTATTTTGCGAGCTTGTCTTCGCTGCGACGGGCTGTGTTGGCTGAGCTGGGAAACAAGGACGTTAAGTTGTTAACACAGGCGCATGAGCAAATCACTGATATGTCGGATGTCGAACTCGTCAGGGAGCGCCGGATCTTTCTTCGTTACATCCCTTGCGAGGTCATACTCTGTCTCGGCCTTCATCCGGAGCAGGAACTGTCGCGAATTCTCGTGGCCACAGAGCCAGGGCCACACGGCAGAGCAGCCTTGCTGCTCGGCGCGGAACTGGCTGCCTCGTCGAATGGCACGCTGACCGCATTGCATGTTAACCCGAACGTTGGGGTGTCTGCGGAAGCGGTCGGAGAGCGGCGGTTGGAACGTCATATCAAACAGTCTTTGGGTACGGAACAACCGGCCATGAATTGTCGGGTAGTGGTGGACAATCAGGTGCCGCAGGCTATTCGTCGAGTGTGGGAAGAGGGTAAGCACGATCTGCTTGTGGTGGGTGCGTCGGGATCCCAAATCGAAGGAAGCCTTGGCACGAAACTCGGAAAGGACATGACGGTCGTCATTGTGAGCTCGGCCTCTCCCTTGGCCAACCGATTCAAGCAGTTTGTAGAAGAAGTCATACAGCTATTCGTGCCCCAGATCGAACGCGAAGACCGCATTGCACTGGTGGATCGGGTACAGTCTAGCGCCGCCTGGAATTTTGATTTCCTCGCTCTGATGGTGCTCTCGACGACCATGGCTGCGATAGGTCTGATCCAGAACTCCGCCGCGGTGGTGATCGGTGCCATGTTGGTGGCGCCACTCATGACCCCGTTGATGGGACTCGGTCTGGCTCTGGTGCAAGGCAACCCCGTGCTGGCACGCCTGTCGCTTCGCTCGGTCGTTCTGGGGGTATGCGTCTCCCTGCTAGGCGGATTTCTGGTCGGTCTCGGCACAGTGGGTCTTGAGGAACCGACGCGTGAGATGCTGGCCCGGGGAGGGCCGGGACTACTGGATCTGTTTGTGGCGTTTGCGGCCGGGCTGGCCGCCGCTTATGCTTCTTCTCGACCCAGCCTTATCGCCGCGCTACCGGGCGTGGCCATTGCCGCCGCCCTCGTGCCTCCCATTGCCACCTCGGGCCTGGCCTTATCGATTGGTGACTTTTCTTTGGCTATTGGTGCGTTGTTACTGTTTGGCATAAACATGGTCACCATTGTTTTCGCCTCCATGTTGAGCTTGTGGGCGGTGGGCTTTCGAAATATTAAGAAGCCATCGCGCTGGACTGTAATGGGCGGGAGTGCGGTTATTGTCTCGGTACTGGCCCTTGGTGTGACTCTGAGTCTAAAGCCGCAGGAATACGAGCTTACCGATAAAGTCCCATCAGGCTTGGTGGAAGCGGTGCAGAAGCAGCTCGGCGCGAATTACCACCTGGACGATCTGGCCGTGGCCTATGACGAGCTCGGTTTGCAGCTCAATTTGAGGGTGGTCGGCAATGCGCCTGTGACCGAGCAGTTGGCCACCGAAGTCAGAAGCCTGGCCAGTGACCACTACGAGCAGCCAGTACGGGTGCGGCTGCTCACGCGGATCGATTTAGACGCGGCTCCTGATAAATTGCCACTCAAAGCAAGAGAACAAAGTCGGCAAAGGGAATGATGAATTTGCTAAATATCAGTATGCATTGGTTGGTGTGGAGTCGAATGAACCTATCATTCGTAAAGTGATCATTCGCATGGCTGCGATAAAAAAATTACATTGTGCCGAATTGATAAGTCATTTTTGAAAATATTGAAAGGGCGACTTCGATGAAATGTAGACGATGAAGTTGTAGGCTGGATCAAGCGAAACGGATCCGGAATTTTAGCATCGTTCTGGTGGATCCGCTTCGCTTGATCCACCCTACGTTATTAATGCTGAAATACCTTAACTAAGTGCTATTCACTTCTGTCCCCTTGACTTAAAAATGCCGTCATTCCCGAATGCTTATGTCGGGATAAATTCGACTGGATCGAATTTAAACGTACTCTGCACGGCCCGAAGGGTAAAACACATGGATGTGTTTTATAATCCAGTGTCTTTGCAGTGCTTTAGGTCGCTGGATCTCCGACATAAGCATTCGGAGATGACGAAGTTATAGTTTGTTATTTTCATGTGTACTTTAAATAGTCGCATACCAATAGCTTGCTATATTAAGCCTGCCGTAAATTTTTTCAAAAGTTAACGGGACAGCAGTGAATAAAAAAAATAAAATCTCGGGTGTGTATTACATACATTTTATGTTGATCAGGAATGTATTATGAGAGGCGTCTCTTTTAATCATTTACTAGAATTTATTACAGCATTCTCTACTGCCAGTCGTCTTTTAGAATATCCCCCATTATCCCTCTTCTGTCACCAGGTGTTAGTCAAATTTCCCCCATTGTGGGGGACTAATTATTACTCCGATTTACTTAATATAATAATCAGTTAGATGCGTAACAACCTGTGTATTCACAGATCCAGACTGTGGTGGCCAGGCAACCATTAGTGTGGCTGGTCTTTATGGTAATGCAGATGCTTCTGTTCACAGACGCCTTGAGGTGTACTGATGATATTAAATTCAAAATAATGGAGAGGCTATGAGCTTTATCGATATTTTTACCTGGATAGTGTTATTGATCATTATTGCGACGGTGGTGGGTGTTTTTGTTTTGATGGGGTTATGGCCGGGCAAAGTTGCTAGCCAGAATAATCATCCGCAAGCTGAGGCGATTAAAATTGGCAGCTGGGTTGCATTAATTATGGGTTTTGCACTCTGGCCTGTGGTTCTGGTCTGGGCCTATACAAAACCGAGTAATTCCAATACTACAGAAAACACATCTGAGTTAAATGAAAAAATGATGGCAATGGAAACTCGCTTAAAGCAGCTTGAATCAACACAGGCTGAATCTAATAAAGGAGCGGCACAATGATTTTAGTTCTGCTACTGGGTTATCTCGGCCTGTTATTTCTGGCAATTAAATTTAAATTAATTAAGCCGACTTTATTCTGGAAATTATCTCCCATTATCTGGGTGGTGTTTTTACTGGTGGCTTTATTTATTCCGCTGCAATTCTGGGCGCCCGGTGGTTATGTTCGTGTGGTGCAACCCACCGTGCAAATCGTGCCCAATGTGGCAGGTGAAGTGACAGAAGTTATGGTGCAGGCAAATCAAAACGTCAGTAAAGGTGATGTATTATTTCAAATTGATCCGGTACCACTTCAAGCGGTTGTTGATAAATTAACGGCTCAACTGCAGCTCGATACTATTTTGTTTACTCAGCAAAAGGACCTGATGAAAAAAAATCTCGGACGTCAGGTGGATCTTGATCGTACGCGGGCGAAAATGCAATCAACAAACTCTCAGTTGACGGGTGCTAAATACAACCTTGAACAAACCACGGTACGTGCGCCGGGTGAGGGTGTGATGACTAATGTAGAGGCATTGCGTCCCGGTGCCAGGGTGGTAGCCGCACCGCTCAGGCAAAGTATGGTATTTGTTGATAACAGCAAGCGAATTTTGGTGGCGCAGATACAGCAGATATATATGCGTTATATCGAACCGGGTCAGCCTGCGGAGATTGCCTTTAAAATGTATCCTGGAAAAGTTTATAATGCGACGGTTGAGTCTATTACCCCCGGTTCGGCCCAGGGGCAGGTGTCACCATCGGGCTTATTGCCCAGCGCGGTCTCTGAAGTCCATGGCCCATTGTTTGTTCGGTTGATACTTGAGGACGAAGAACTGGCGAAAAGTTTACCTGCGGGTGCCACTGGTGAAGTAGCGATCTACAGTCCTAAAGGAAAACCGGCGCAGATTATTCGTAAAGTGATCATTCGAATGGCTGCGATTAAAAATTACATTGTGCCGAATTGATAAGTCATTATTAATCATATCGTAAGGGCGACTTCGATGAATTTGAGATAATGAGGAAAGACGGATGACAAAGTGATTTACGTTAACTCTTAATAAATACTGATCATAAAGCCCTGTAAAAAAGATGCTTACAGGGCTTTTTTTATTCATAAAAAACAGATTTAAATCCCAGGTGTTATCTACAGTTATTTTTAATTGTCTTCGAGGAATAAAGTAGTATTTACCAGGTAGCCTATTGTTCAAAATATCCCCCAATTATCCCTCGCCTGTCACCAGGTACTCGTCATATTTCCCCCATTGTGGGGGACTATTTATTTTTTCGTTATGTTTAATATAAAAACCGGCTTAATAGAAAACAACCTGTCTGGTCAGGTGGTAGTGATTATTAATAAAACATTGCAAAGACAGGTGTTGGTTTATATCTCACAAAGGGGGAAGAGAAATGAAAACAAATTCTTTATTACTGGCTATGGCCGGTTTGGTTATGACTGTAACTGGCGCAACGGTTAGCGCCGATGAAGGCGGTGTAAGCTTCTGGCTTCCCGGGCAATATGGCAGTCTGGCTGCAACGCCAGCAG
>Ga0316205_10005424_pt1 | contig 10572 bp, 6 predicted proteins | sample 3monthpyrite_MG_FD_204941 | JGI IMG/M metagenome (GOLD analysis project Ga0316205, IMG submission 204941) | Microbial mat bacterial communities from mineral coupon in-situ incubated in ocean water Damariscotta River, Maine, United States -... | ecosystem: Environmental > Aquatic > Marine >...
ATTAAAACCCCGCTTACCAGACCTGCCTGACCTTCTTTAGCTAGTTTTCCTCCCCTAACTTTAGTTTGTGCACCATCCACTACTAAATCCTGTCCTTCTAAATCAAAAAATGGAGCAGAATCATACACATAACTATCATCATTCGGAGAAAAATGCCAAAGAAACATCTGCCATGACCATTTATAAAAATCACAGCTATTATTGAAGGCGCCAAGACTATTGGCCGAATTCACAAGACCATTTGCAGTAACGCTACCACTATCAAACCAGCCATTGAATTCACTGGCAGTAAGCACACAACTTTGGGCTGTTTTAAGTGGTACGGCATCTACGTAAGAATCGGAAGTTGCGACATCTTCATTTACCGTTTTCTCGTCTTCATTTTCTGTTTTCTTATTTGTAGTTTCTTGACAAGATGGTACACTTAGTATTAAAACTAGCAATAGTAGAATTCCGGTTATTTTTTTTGAAAGTATCATATTAGTAGTATTTCTGGTTAGGATGTATTTTGTGATTGTTTTTCAATTAAGATTGATTTAGTTGATCGATCCAGTCAATTATTTTCTGCCGATTTGCCATAGATAAATCTCTTGTTATTGGCATATGTCTAATATCTGAAAAAGGTTTTTGTAGTAAATTTTTGACCATGTTACGCATATCAATCCCCTTTACCGTATCATCATCAGTCAGAAAGCTCATAATTTTATATAGGTAACCATACTTGTTTAAAATATCGATGGCCTCTCTATGTGCGTGTTGATTATATACTTGAACACTAATGAAATCAGTTGAATCCTGAACATACGAATTAGCAATCGAAGGGTCTGCAAACCCATATGATTTAAAGTAGATTTGTCCGTCTATATATCCCCTTGGGTTTCTAGGATCGGATGCTGTAAAAGTAAATGTGGCAAGACCATTATTTGTCTTAACAATGGAAGGTTCGGGAGAAACGGTCAAAGCTTTTTCAGGAACACCTATGCCGCTTTGACTAAGAGTAGACATTATGATTTGTGTTCCATCTTCTACAGGAGCACCAAATTTTAAAGCATGTATTTCTACAGTCGCTGTTTCTCCTCTTGGATTTTCTGGTGTCGATTCGACGCCTGGATTCATTCTAAACACGTATTGATTAGCTCTTAAATAGTAGCCGTCTTTGTTTTCCGCTAATAAAATGACTTGAGTTCCGTTAGACATCGTACTAATAATACCCAATGGAGTAGTACTTAAATCTATAGCTGCAGAAGTAGTAAACATGCCTCCATTTTTTGTCAAAAAGCCCTCTTCCATATAAGGAATTGTAGCGATGGTATTTGCATTTGCAACACTAATAACACCTTCTGAAAAATAGACCAAACGCAAGTCTCCTATTTTTTCTTTGTAAAAAACGACTCCTGGAGACTTTACAGGTAAACTATTACTAAGATTAATAGAAATTCGTCTTCCATCTTCACCTATAGAAAAAGGAGCAAAATTAACCAACCCAAAGTATGGAGATTGTTGTTTGTTAACTGTTTGTTTGTTATTATAAGTTGTCAATATCCTCGAGGGCACAAAATAATCTGGCGCCTCTGCTGAACTTGTCCCAACCGTACCACAGATGAACCCAAATGAAAAATCATAAGGCGTAGAAGGCTGGTATTTTTTTTCCTTCGTAATTCCCAAAATGACGTCAATGTTTGAATTATATTCCTCAGTATTTAAATATTGCTGTAATTGGTAAGTAACAAAATCTTTGGTCGGGATTTCACCAAGTATTTTAGGATCCCCACTTTGTATCTTTAGTTTTTGCATTGGTTTAATCTTACCCCTTATTTCTTCTGAAACTCCTGCAGCTTCTAAACTTTCAAAAGTACTTTCGTTGAAGTAATAGATCACTGGGTTATTATTATGCGCATCAATCATAAAATTGATTGATAATTTCTCTGCAGGATTTTGGTCGAAATACTCTAAAAACCTACTCTTTCCACTTAACCCATTTGTTTCTAAATTCAAGAGTGCACTTTGATAGGTTACACTGAAATAAGGAGAAGCATTTGTAGTATTTGGTCCTTGTACATTTTTCCAAATAGAGTTAAAGGCTGCCGGAGCAAAATCTCCTCTGATATAGGTGTCGTTATCACCAATTTGAATTTTCATTCCCCAAATTTCCGAAACTCCTTGTTGATCAGGGTCTAAATCTACTAGCGCACCAGCGATAAAACCTGGGTTTGGCATCGCAATGAAAGGCTGCCCGATAATTGGATCTTCCTCAGGCGTTGATGCTGAAGTCCCATCTTCATATTCTACCATCGTAACAGTACAACCTACAGGTGTAATTTCGCCAGTCCCTCTTGGCGCCCAGACCAATTGTATGTCTTCAATATTCGGATAAACCGATGGTTCATAATTTGACGGAACATTGTTAATCGTCGCCGGATAGGCTTTAAATTGCCCAGAAAAATGAAGTCTGGGAAAAGTTAAATAACTCATAGTCTTTTTTAAAGGTTACATAAATTGAAATAAATGCTTTTACATATTCAGCTTAGGAATTATTAAATTCATCTACCCATTCAACAATCTTATTTCTTGCTGCAGCCGATAAATCACGGGTAACCGGCATATGGACTAAATCGGCCATAGGCCTTTGCAGTAAAGTTTTGATCACGTTTCTCTTATCTACAATTTCTTCTTCATTCGTTAGAAACCCCATAATTTTATATAATCTACCAAACTTGACTAGAATTTTAGTCGCATCTTCTTCTACGTTTTGGTCGTATACCATCACGCTTACAATATCATTGGGGTCCATAGTTATCGGATGACTCGCAAAATTGTAATCAAGAAAATAGACTTGGCCATCAATATAACCCCTTGGGTTTCCAGGGTCTTGACAGCTCATATCAAATGCTGCGATTCCATTTTCCGTCTTTACACTTTTCGGGAAGCTCAAGATGTTCTGAGGGATAGACAGGTTTTCCACTCCCAATGTTCCACTAGTTCCTTGCGTTTGCACTGTATAAGAAATGGCTTCATTCTCGGTCTTCATTGTCAATGAAATCTCTGTACCATCTGCCACTGGCTTTCCAAATTTTAAAGCATGGATATTAACCGTATTTGTTTTCCCTCTTGGAAACTCAATAGTAGTATCGTATCCGGGGTTCATGCGATAGACAAACTGATCGGCTCTCAAATAATAGCCATTCTGGTCTTCAGCCAATAAGATTGTTCTCGATAAATCCTTTGTTGGAATGCTATAAATACCCAAGGGGGTCTCACTCCAGTCGTCTTCCAATTTGTAAGTAAAAACTCCTGCTTTCTTTGAAATGAAATCGGCTTCTTCATATGGAATTCGAACGAGTTGTTCCATATTTTCGATACTAATCTCTCCATGAGGGAATCCAACTAACCAGAGCTCACCCAATTCTTCTTGGTAGAGATTTTTACCCGGTGTTTCGGTGGGTAAGGCGTTCCCCAAATTGACCGAGATAATTCCATTTTCGTTAATATCGAAAGGGGCATAAAAAGCAATGGATTTAGGTGTTGGAAACATTAACCTAGAGGGCACAAAATACGCTGGTTCAGAGGCAGAGCTTGGCCCAACTGTTCCAGTGATCATTCCTTCAAGATATTCATATGTGTGTGCGCTCCTGTCGTATGTAGTTGCTGTTATTTGAAGTATTGTATCAATATTATCATTGAATTCCTCTAGCGTTAAATATTGTTTCAGCATATACTTAACAAATATTTCAGTTGGCACTAATCCAGGATGGCTCGGAACTAATTTACATTCCACTTCTACATTTTTCTGCTTATAGAGCTGAAAAAGATTTTTCATCCCAGCCATTTTATTCAAAACCAATTCAGGTACATTAGCCGCTTTCATCGAGGCAAAAGTATCGGGGTCAAATAGAAAATTATGAGGAGTATTATTGTGGGCGTTTGTGTTAACATTTAAAGATAAAAATGCACTTGGGTTTTCTTTAAAGTACGTTAAAAACTTACTTCCACTAGGTTCCCCAGTCTGGGTGACATCTTTCATTTTAACCTGAAAAACAGCCGATCCACTCTCAGAATTATGCGGTGCATTTGGTCCTTGGCATTGCCCCCAAATTCCATTAAAGGGCACATTAGGCACATTTCCAGTTAAATTGGCATCATCACCACCAATTTGCAAGGTCATGGCCCAAATCTCGGATACGTTTTGTTGCATCGGATCCAGATCAACCAAAGCCGATTGGAGCGGAAAGGATGGTTTATAAACCGCTTTTACAGGTTGACCAATAATGGCATCGTCTTCAGAATTAGTTGCTGAAGTTCCATCGGCATAGTCTACTTGCGTAACAAAGCAGTCATTCATCAAGTTAAAACCGCCATCTCCTCGTGGATTCCAATACAATTCAACTTTTTCCAACTCATTTGGGGATGGGTAAATTAAAGGATCCCAATTATTAGGCGTGTTGTTAATTGTCGATGGGTTGGCCTGATAGGTTCCTGAAAAATGAATTCTAGGATAGTTTAAATAATTCATTGGTTTCTATTTTGGTGATTGTTTAGTGTCAATTTATTTTATTGCAACTTTTAAAGAGTTCCTCATTCAATCATACTATCATGTATACGAACTATTTTTGTCCATTCGAAAATGACATTTATCCTACAGCATAATTACGGAACAAGAGTATTGGTTATCTACAAATTAATTTACAATCTAGATATACTCCTAGGGAGGTAACTAAGGTAGTTAAAATTATTTAATGATTTTATAATTTGCTGTTTGTTAACTAGTTATATTTTAAATAGAAACCGATGATTTCTGAGTCATCCGCTTCAATTTCTTTTAAAATTTGTAATTTAATTTTAGCATCGTCCCTCTGGGCAAAGTTGGTACTACAACGAAACTGGCATCCGGGTTTGCCTGAATAAAAGCCTCATTCGCACCATTAGCATTCGCACCAAAACTATTCGCACCAAAAAAGTTTACCAATCCTTCGGAATTTAATACGTTAGTAACCAATAGGTGTGCAGACCAATGATTGTTAATGGCATAACTAAGGCCTCCATTCAAGACACTATAACTTGGCAATTGAAATGCATTGGCAACATTGCCTTCCCGTTCTCCCATCCAAAGCCACTTCAGAAAAAATGTTGTTTTTTGATTGCGGTATTCACCACTTAGATTAAACATCAACTTCGGATTAAATGGAACGATATTATCTGAAAAATCGTTAACAATATCGTCATTCGTATTTACTGTTCCCTGAGCATCATAAATGGTCCATGTGGTAGTCTTCGGGTTTTGAATGGTCCCGTTAAACCCAAACGTAATATTTTGAACAGGTGTGTACACAGCATCCCATTCCAATCCCAGCGTGGTTGAGGTGTTAAACTGAACAGGAGTATAAAACACGGTATTGGTTTTACCATCAAATTCAAAATTACTGACACCAATATTCCTGAGTTGACTCCAAAAGGCAGTTCCTGTAAACGAGAATTTTCGCGCTCCGAACTTTATCCCCAATTCAGCTTGAATAATTTCTTGCACCTCTCCTTTCTGATTGATGGGTACATTCGAAAAATTGTTGAAATAATAATCCAATTCTGGGGCTTTATTTCCCGTTGAAAAGCGAGTGAATAAGGCGAGTTCCTTTTGTAGCTTATAATTGAGCCCAACCGAATAGGAAAGATAATTATAGTTAAAGTCAAATAGGTCCTGCTGGCCGGTTGGAACTAACAAACCACTATCGTAAGCTGTATTCTCATTACCATCAACGCCTCCATCTCGGTTTAAAGGAGCGAATCGATCTTTACTACCATTATGCGTGATGGATTCATAGCGCAATCCCAAATCCAGATGAAACTTTTTCGAAATTTTCCAGCGATCATTGACAAAGGCAGATAGTTGGCTAACATTTGCTTCAGAATTAATAAAAAATAGGCCTCCATAATTACTAACGCCACTAGCATCCGACAAGGCTATAACAGGCTCATTGGGGTTCTCCAAGGTCACTTGCAGCATTCTTGGATTGGGTTCATAAGTGACATAAGCAAAACTCCCCTGCGTGTATAATGATATATCTGAAAAACCTGCGGCCAGACCTAAAGTGATATCATGACGCTCTAATTTTTTTCGAAAACTAAGTTGATTGATCCATTCATCGGCTTCATTGTCCTTAAACCATGCTGAGGTACCCATAATGGCGTCGTTTGGCAATGTCCCGTTCCCTAAATATTGAATGGGGTCTCCAGAGAGGATACCACTATTGTTGACACGTGCTAGTTCGGAACCTGACTGAGCGTCGCGAAAAACCACTTGCCCGACGGGAAACCCAGCTCCGCTTATAAAGTAAGCCAAGGGATTATCTAAAGAAACAAAGGCGTTACTAATGGAGGTCTGCCAATTCGCCTCTTTGTGAGAAACTCGAGTATTGTATCTAAAGGACCACTTACTTCCTAGCTCCTGTGAAACATCAACACCAAAAGCGAAATCCTGTGCATGTACACCACGAGATGGATCAAAACTATTGGAGCCACCTTCACCAATCGTACGTCCATCGGGAATATTTGCATTAAAGGCGGGCATCAAGAGCGAGGTCGTACCGAAATCTTGATCAAAAGCTGCCTGTGGATCGTTCCAATTTGATGCGGCCACTCCCGTCCAGCGATTTGTGAAGTCATCCAATATTTTACCTGAAAACTTTATGTAACCAGCATCATTTTTTTTGATGGCATTGAAACGAAACTGCCCACCTTTGCTGAAAGTGAAGTCAACATTTCTAGCTCCTTCGTCACGCCGATAATGCCCTCCCGCATTATAAAACCAATTGTTTCCTAAAGGCCCTCCGAGCGTAATATCAACTCTGGAGATTGGATTACTTTCACCCTGCAAGCCTCCTTGTAATTCAACTTCGCCACCAAACTGATCACGAGGTCCAGACGATATAAAATTATAAATACCCCCGGGAGCATTGAGAGCTGTTATGGATGCGCTACCACCTCGTATTGCCTCAACTTTTATAGTGGTCAAATCTAGTCGATGAAAAATTTCCGGAGTATAGTAAGAATGTTGAACCAGACTAATGGGAAGTCCGTCTTCCTGCAGGGAAACATAGTACCAACCAATATCATCTTCAGCCGATGCGGATATACCACGAGAATATACTTTTGTAAATACCTCGCCTGCTGCAGCATCTACAAAAGTTCCAGGAATATTTTGTAAGAGTTCTGCGGTTCCTCTTGGAAAACTCTGGTGAAACACCCTTGAACCAAGCGTGGCCACAGCTGTATTGGATTCTAGTTGGGAACGAGGTTCAAAAGTTCCAGTGATTACGACCGTCTGTAAGTTTAGAAGATCATCTTCAAGCGTAATTGGAAAATTCGAATCTGTTGGACTTACATCGATCATCCACTGACCGGTTTTAAATCCTAAATGACTGATGGTTAATAAATGTAGCCCTTCCGTTATTTGTTGAAGTTCAAACTTTCCTTCCGTATTCGTTATGCTGAATTGGTCACTTGTATTCAAGGAAACATTGGCTCCAACCAAAGGAGTTCCACGAACATCTGTGACTTCTCCTGTTACTAAGACTTGTGAAAAAACGGTGGTGCCAAGCAGGCAAAATATCAAGGACAATGAAAAAGCTATTCTTCTATTTAACATAGTACGGGTTCAATTATTTTGAATGGAAAAATTGGCAGAAACGCAATGGCCTTCGGCATAATTATGTTGGTGACTTAGTGGTGACAAATGACCAATTGTTCGGTGAATGATTACACAGAGAGTATTTAATAGACCTTCTATTATCTTAGGTGGCGCTATAACCGCCTTTTATTTATTAAAACATGGAGACCATTCCACAAATTTGTCAATATCTGTCTGCGCTAGTGGGCCATATGGTGCAGGCGGCATGGGAGCATCGGGATCTGTAATTCTTGATAAAATCTGTTCGTAATTAGTTTTTACATCTTCGTATTTCGTCAGATCAAAACGCCAAATCATTTGTTTCTGAAATTGATAAAAGATTGGCATAATGTCTTCGGCAAATGAGGGTTTTCCTTCGCAATTGGTATCGTCTGTCATGGTCTTATTTTTTATTAGATATATTTCGTTTTTTGTTATAAACCAAGTTCCTCTGGATCAATCTTCCAGAGTTTCCCGCTAGCACTTTTGGAGTCTACTCCAACACCGGTCATCTCGAAATAACCAAAGTCGAGAATGTATATTTTTTTATCTACGGGGTTATACTTCACATCAATGGGCCGCTCCAAGCCCAAATCGGGCAATGGGAGTAGGGTCCAAGTTTTAGGGTCAATTAAAGCCAAATTTCTCCCCACCTTTTTACCAGGAGGTGCGGTCATTGGCTTTTCGTCACCGAATAGCGCAACTATCAAGTAGCCACCAAAATGAGGTAAGTCTGCCGGTAATTCATCAAATTTTACGGCCGCAGCATTTACGGGAAACTCCATCAAAGGTTTTTCAGGTACGGGTAAATCTTTATGATTTTGAAGTAAAAATTTTGGCTTTGGGCCGCGTTGTGGGGTATACCTAGGGTCTGTTATGGGAAGGCCTGCAATGTAATCTGGCCACCCATACCAGTATCCTGGCTTTATCTCTAATAGTAAATCAGGGACATTGCCAACTGGTCTACTCCCTCTATCATCCGATCCTTGATCTGTCACAAGGAGACGTCCGTCTTTTAAAAAACCTAAACCATAAGCATTCCTTACTCCCCAAGCCACAAGTTCTAATTGGCTACCGTCCATGTTGCAACTCATTATTGATGCCGTACAGGGTAATTTGGCCTTTAGTTCCTGCCCAGAACTGCTTGGAGTATTAAAAGGAGAAAACGCCCCGGTACTGGCCTTTAATTCACCATTCTGAGCCAACGGATTAACGGTTTCAAAGTTTTCACCACTAAGAACGATATCGTAGCCAGGTACATCGCAATTATGCGGTAAACGCCCCAACCATCCTAATTCATAAGCATCCATTCCAATGACTCCAGTGTTAGTGAGTGCACCTTGACTAAAGTAAATTTTTTCATCTGGTCCTACGGCGACCATATTGGTGTGGTAATTACCCAATCCCGGCAAGTTATCAAGAATGATACTACGGTCTCCATTCGGGTCCAAACGAATAATTTTGCCCGGATATCCTCCATCCGATACAATGAAAGATCCTTTATTAAAACAAATTCCGTTCACTGGGTATCCAAACCCTTCTGCAATTTTCTTTAATTTTCCTTCGGAATCGACCGCGTAGACTGTTCCTCCCTTTTCTGCACCATCCCATGGGAGTCCGGAAATGGCTATATGGGGAACACCGTCATCATCAAAGCAAATACTGGTTGGGAATGACAATTGATCGGCTACTAATTCTTTTTCCAAAGTCACTTTTAATGTGGTGTTATTGTTATTCATATTAATTAATCAAAAAATAAAAAAAAGACCGCCAGGCCCATGAGATAAGAACCGCTAATAATCTCGACCTTACTTGGAATTAGCTTTCGTATTTTGCTTCCGAAGAAAAGTCCGATAAAGGACAATGCTCCACTTAGTAACCCAATAGTCAATGCGGAAAGAAATACTGGATAGCCCAAGGTACCTAAACCTACTCCTGCTATTAAATTGTCAAAACTCATAAAGAAAGGAAGTCCGATTAGCATCCACGGATTATCCAATACTGCTCGTGTCTCTTTTCCTAGAAGTTCCATAATAATAATCGTAGAGCCAAGAATAAATAGAATGAGAGGGCCTATAAATTCGGCGACCGCACCAATGTATCCTTCTAGCTGATTTCCTATGGCGAATCCAAGTAAGGGCATACACATCTCAAAAAAAGCGAACGAAAAAAGGAGTATCCACTTTTTACGCTTATCAACACCAAAAAGTCCCAACCCGGATACAACTTGCAAATTATCCAGCCCCACGAGAAACCCTAAAATGATAATCTTGACCATAATTCTATGAATTGGGAGTTAAGGGGCCATATATTTCCAAAATACCTCCACTTTGCCCTAGAATTAGGCCTCCTGCAACTACATAATCTTTCCAGATAGCTGGTCCTAAACAGTACCCATAACCTCCATTAAGACCATCGGTTTGAGAACCAATATTTCTTGACCAGAGTAGGGAGCCGTCGGCTACATTAAAAGCATAAATTGAGATCTTTGAAGTAGAGCAGAATACCACATCATTTACTACTGCAGGTGATGACAATCCACTTTCTCCTGCGTTGGTATACATAGATGCCCCGGTGTTAAGGTATTTGGGTGGGTCATTCGTATCCATGGGCCATTTGTTTTTCAATTTAATTTTATCTGGTTCTGAATTATCTAAATACATGGCTCTCATAAAGGGAGTCGAGTTGAAATCGATTCCGGGTCCCGCATTATGATAATTTGGGCCTCCAACACCAATAAATATGGTGCCAGATGGAGGATGAACGGCTGCAGTATTGAAAGGGCCATAATAGTTTTCACCCGCATTTTTATTTGACACTTCATTTGAAACGTAGGGAGCTAATGCATTCACCTGACTCGGTGGTGGGTGAATATCGATTGCCTGAATTTGATGTCCATTATTCTTCTTTGGTAA
>Ga0316205_10005425_pt1 | contig 10570 bp, 9 predicted proteins | sample 3monthpyrite_MG_FD_204941 | JGI IMG/M metagenome (GOLD analysis project Ga0316205, IMG submission 204941) | Microbial mat bacterial communities from mineral coupon in-situ incubated in ocean water Damariscotta River, Maine, United States -... | ecosystem: Environmental > Aquatic > Marine >...
TCTATTCGTATGTATGGTGAAATGTTGCGTGAGGGCTGGGCCGATGAAGAAAAACGTAAAACCTATTATGACTATATCTATGATGAGAGTGAGCGCTTAACGCGCTTGATCAATAACGTATTACAAATGGCACGCATGACCCGTAATGGCATCCAGGCAGATCTGAAGCCGTATAGGGTACCTGAATTGATCGATATGTTGCGTTCAAAAGTACTATCACAGGTAGAGCATGCCGGCTTTAAACTCCAGGTTCATTGTGACGAGGATAGTTTAGATAAGCAGATTGAAGTCGATGCAGATTATTTCAGCCAGATCGTGATTAACGTGGTGGATAATGCAATCAAGTTCTCGGCTAAATCAGAACAACGCCAGATTGATATCACTTGCAAGGCCTTGCGCGATGGGACGATACAATTTGCTGTACGTGACTATGGGCCTGGTATTCCGAAAGATCAAATGCGCAAGATTTTTAATCTGTTCTATCGTTCTGAAAATGAATTGACTCGCGAGACCGTAGGCACTGGTATCGGACTGGCCCTGGTTAGTCAGTTGACGTTGGCTATGCGTGGTCGAACAGACGTAGTCAACCAACAGCCTGGTGCTGAGTTCAGGTTGGTATTTCCGCAAAAATAGCAATATAAGGGGCAGGCTTAAGTTCAGAAATATCCCTTCCTATCCAGGCAATACATTTTGTTCCAATATTAGAAAATACTAATTCATATCTCATTATTTAGTATGAATATACTGCTTCTTGAGTGAACAGGCGCACATTTTGAAAACCCACAATAGAATAAAATGACAGCCTCGCTGAGTTGAATCCAGGTGTTATCTTTGAGTAAAAAGACCTGCCTCGGGGTTGGACCTAATTCGTACTGAGGTTCGCTGCGACTCATCTTTAACGTTGTATTTGGAGTGTAGTATGCGAAAAATTATATATTTACTTATGCTGTCTGCGATATTTGTCACTGGTTGTGGAGGCGGCGGTGATGATGGCGGTACAACACCTCCACCGTCCAATCCAGATGCACCAACTTTATCGTCTATTGGTAATAAAACTGTTACGAGTGGCGATACCGTGAGTTTTACAGTCAATGCCACCGATCCGAACGGTTTGACCCTAATGTATGACTCAGACGGCAGTGTCGGAGCAGGGTTTGATCCCTATACTGAAATCGTCCCTTCGGCAATGTTCGATGAACCGCTTACCCCCAGGCAGTTTAGTTGGAGTACAAATGGTGTACCGCTGGGTGATTATTTTATTGCGTTTTCTGTCATGAACTCGGCTGGTTTTAGTCATGGTGAGACGATTAGAATAAGCATACAAAATACACCACAACCACAAAACCAGTTTCAAATAGGACAAACATTGTATAACGCTGACTGTCGTGGCAGTGGGTGTCATAATGACGAAGACAACAATGTTCCAATTGGTACTTCATTTACTGTTTTATGTCAGCCAGAATCTGCTATAAAGTTTTTTACCGAATTGGGGCCCCGCAGTATGCCAATATTTAGTTATACTGCAGCGCAAGAAGCTGCCATTGCCAACTATTTAAATAATGTGCGTCCTGGTGATTGTTAATTAATTGCGTTTAGTTCTACAAAACTTCAATACAGGGGGCGCAACACAGTTTTCTCTAACATGAGTAAATACTGTGTTTTGCCCCCGACGTGATGTGTCCTGCGACACCTTGTACCGATACTGTTTTTTTGTTCTTAAAAAATATTATCTAAACGAAATTTTATAACCAGTTGAAGTCCTATGTGACCCAGTTTGAATAAATAACGGGTGTTCCTCTCAACGAGGACATGAATCATTTAAAAGCCGACGAAAGTTGGCTTTTTTATTCTGGCAATTTGCCATTAATTTAGGGTAATAAGCATAGATGGCTCTTCCTTAACTAAACGTAGACAATATCTGGATTAATATAAATATAATGAAAAGTTTTTTAGGCTTATAATGCAATTCCACGATACATAAAGTCATCAATAATGAAATCAGATAATAAAATTGCTATTTTTGCTGATGTGCAAAATATTTACTACACCACTCGAGAGGCGTATGGGCGACAATTTAATTACCGAAAACTCTGGCAACGAGTCAGTACTCAGGGGGCCATAATATCAGCGACTGCCTATGCAATCGATCGTGGTGACGATCAACAAATTAAATTTCAGGATGCACTAAAACACATTGGCTTTAGCGTCAAACTCAAACCTTATATTCAACGTAGTGATGGCACAGCCAAGGGTGACTGGGATGTAGGGATTACGATTGATGTAATGCAAACTGCAAAGGATGTTAATACCGTTATCTTACTTTCGGGTGATGGTGACTTCGACCTATTACTGCAAAAAGTCAAACAGGATTATGCTGTTAATACTGAAGTTTATGGTGTCTCCTCACTCACAGCCAACTCACTTATCGATGCCGCTAGTGTCTATCATAAAATTGAAGATGAGCTTTTGATTTAATCTTTAATAGCCAAAAAAGAGACTGCAGGATTATTTGTAGGTAAAATTCTTGATAATTGCGAATGAATTGATTTTAAATGCAATAAGTCATACTTCTAAAGTATTTTAGTTCTTGCAAAAACAGTCTATAAATATAAATGAAGGAATAAAGATAAATATTATCAACTAACCTATTCTTTAAAAATATAAGGAAATATTCTAATGCCTCATACCGATGACAGGGACTACCCAATTTATGATACAACGACTGATTTACCTCCAAAGTGTGGAAATATATCTATTGTTGGACTAGTAAATATAAAAGATGCAAATTACTCAAATGAACCAGGAAAGTTCAAAGAAGAGATTGATTTGGGCGTAAATTTCAATAATCAACCGGTTATCCAGCTAACGATAAAATATATGCATGATGATAATGGTAATGTCTATGATAATGGTGATCATGAAATTGCATATCGTTGGCTTGATGCCGATCACTATAGTAAATTCGAGATAATGGTCAATTCGACAAGGCTTAACTATCCTCCATCTATTACTTATACATTGACTGGAAAGCTTGGGTTCTTTCAGCGCATGAGGTATTGTTGGCGTAAATTTTTGTAATTCTAAAATATATGTCAAGCTCAAAGATTACTTATATCTAAGTGTCGATAAATAGTTGTCAATTAACACAATCAAGTTTTGCTAAAAATATCTTCAAGAATTAAGACCTTGAGTCCTTTTATATGAGAGGGCTCAAGGATAAACCTCAACACCCTAATCATGTAACTTCTGCTATTAATAAATGGGCAGGTTACATATAAGTGGCTCAGAATAAACGCTACGGGTGCTTAAATTAATTATTATTTCTATTGTTAGGGAATTCTCTGGGCTGTATAGTTAAATTTGCTATTTAAACTATATGGTTTTTATTCGTATCTCGAATTAATTATTTAATGGGAATTCCTGTTGTATGGAAATAAAATATCTACCATTCCCTCAAGGAAAGTTTTTTTATCTGTTTGTTTCTTTGCTGCTATTGCTTTTTATGTACCCCTTTTTTGCAGAAACCGTAGTTGGTCTTATTCTTCTAGATATATTTTTTACTGCTGCTCTTCTTTTTGGTATCTATATAATAAGCAGTAACAGACACATCTTGATCATTTGTGTCGTCCTGGGTATACCATCTCTTGGCGGAAAATTATTAACATATTTTGTCAGTGACTCAATTTTCATGAAGGTGGGATACATTACAGCAACAATTCTTTTTATTTTTATGGCTGGCGTTATATTGATGTATGTATTACGCAGTAAAAAAGTGATGGTTGACACGATATACGGTGCAATCTGTGTCTATTTCCTTATTGGAATTGCATGGGCATTCCTTTATTCAGCGATTGAGGCTTTTAGTCCGGGATCATTCTTGATCGGAGAAAATCAGATTGAGAGTACAATGAGGAGGCTACCACAATTCATCTACTACAGTTTCGTTACATTAACATCACTGGGGCTTGGAGATATTTCCCCAGTTAGATATGTATCAAGATCTTTTACTTATTTAGAAGCGATTACCGGACAGTTTTATATGTTGATATTGATTGCTCGGTTAGTAGGTCTACATATTGCGGGTTCTTTAAATAGAGATAAAGAGAAAAAACGGGATTAAAAATATGGGGACAAATGGTTTAACAATGAGCGATGACTACATTGATTGATTATTTCCCGGGAAACTTTTAATAATAAGGCTGTATACGTTATGTTCAAAAAAATCCTGGTGGTAATCTTTTTTCTTGTTTGGATTTTACTCGCCATCAACCCGGTTGATCCAGGTATATGGGCACTGGAAAACATTCTAGTCGTTACGGTCTTCCCAGTAGTGCTTTGGCTTGATAGACGCTACAGTTTCAATAATTTGACCTACCTCAGTCTGACAGTATTTGTCATTTTGCATCTAATTGGCGCGCATATGACCTACGATGCAATGACTTATTTTAGCTGGTTTTCGGACTTGTTCGGCTGGGAGCGAAATTACTATGACCAGGTAATCCATTTACTATTTGGTCTGATGGTGTTTGTACCCTTTTTTGAAATCTTTTACCATCAGGGTGTTTCCAGAAAACTAAGCTATTTGATTGCATTTTTATTTATTACAGCTATCGGTGCCTGGTATGAAATCCTGGAGTGGGTCACTATGGCAGTATTTTGTGAACAAACGGACAAAGTTTGTTCAGTGGCTATTACCCAGGGAGATATCTGGGATGCACAAAAAGATATGGCTTATGCCATAATTGGTTCGACTATTGCTCTGTTTTTTCATAACTTATGGGGCAAGAAAGAGCGAAAAAGTCAGGCCTGATATGCGATTTTGTTAGATAAAGTCAGCTCATAACAAAAAGAAATATCGTGTCTGAAAATAAAATATGATAAAAGTGAATTTGATTCTTTTAAATAGTTAAAAAAGAATACAGAATAGGGTCCTGACAATGATTTTTAAATATCTCACCAGAGAGTAAATTCATATGAAATATCGCACCACTAATTTAATAACATTTCTAGTTTGTTTTTCTGTTGGCCTGCTCATTGCGGGACTAAATAACGCAGCCTATGCCGAAGAGAGTAAGATTAGCGAAAAACACCAAATGAACCAGAAAGTGATTCATGGGAAAGTCACGCAAACCATGGGGGCTTCCGGTTACACCTACGCTGAGGTCGATACTGGCAAAGAGAAAATCTGGGTAGCAGGACCGGTCACTCCGTTAAAAGTTGGGGATATGGTCACTGTTTCTAAAGGGATGCCTATGGAAAATTTCCACAGTAAAACTCTGGATCGTGATTTTTCCGTTGTCTACTTTATAGGAAATTTTAATGCCAATGTAGATCCACAAAAAGTTAAAGCATCAGGAATGGCTTCATCACATGCTCATAGTAAACAGAATCAAGATGCCGTACCAGTTACAGGGATCAATAAAGTAAAAGGTGGTAAGACGATTTCTGAAATCTTGTCTGACAAAATAAATCTTAGCGGTAAAACGATTCGTGTTCGTGGACAAGTCACCAAGTACTCTGCAGAAATCATGGGTAAGAACTGGCTTCATATAAGAGACAGCAGCACCCAGGACTATCTGGTAGTCACCACCAATAGTACAGCTGCAATTAATGATGTGATTATCTTTGAAGGTAAGCTTGCACTCGATAAGGATTTTGGTTACGGCTATATTTATCCAGTTATACTTGAAGATGCTGGATTGACAAAGGAATAATACTATCAGCGATTCAGTAATATTGATGGGGGGAGTAAAGATGCCTAACAATATAAAATATATATTTATTACAGGTTTTATTACTATGAGTAGTGTCACTACCTCATATGCTGACAATGAGCCTTATGTTACTGCACGATTCCTCACGGCGCCTGTCGCGCAAAAAATTGCTGCAGTTACCGAGGCAACATGTCAGAATAAAGGGTATCAGGTGTCAGTCGCTGTAGTAGATCGATATGGCAATTTATTGGCCTTTGTACGTAATCCCTTGTCTGGTGCACACACGATTAACATTGCACAGGATAAAGCTTATACGGCGGCAACCTTTCAAGGTGCAACCATCGATTTAAGTGAACGACTGGATTTCTTAAAGGGCACACCCCGGCTGTCCTTAGTGGGCGGAGGGGTGCCAATTAAACTGGCAGGTTACATGTATGGTGCAGTTGGTGTTTCGGGTGCGCCGCGCAAGAAAATTCCTGGTGATGTAGATCACGACTGCGCCAAGGCAGGTATTGAAGCCGTTCGTGAAGTTATTGAATTTGGGAATGATTGAATTCAGTATAAAAACAGGGCCAGAACTTCTAATATATAATATTAGTTAAATCTAATCGATATAAGGGGTTGTGGTAATATCGCTAGTACACTTTGTAAGTTCGCGTTATTAGGGTGGATGGATTTATTGAATTTATTCAAAACCCAAAAATTATTGCGTATTTGAAATCCCTTTAATCGACTTTTGTTCTTCTAACATCATTTCAAATTCCTCTGGGGGGATAGGTTTGGCGTACAAGAATCCTTGAGCAAAATCACAGCCGGCACTGGATAGTATTTCGTGTTGTTCTATATTTTCTACCCCTTCTGCAATGACCTTAAGGCCAAGTTTATGTGCCATGACGATTATGGCTTCTGAAAGAGCAAGGTCATTCGAGTCGTTTTCCAGGTTCCTGATAAATGACTGATCAATTTTTAAATAATCGATGTCGAATTTTTTTAGATATGACAAGGATGAATAACCAGTTCCAAAATCATCTATAGCTACTTGAGCGCCGGCATCTTTTAAACGGTGGAGCTTGTCTAATACTTCAGGATCAGCATTTAATAATAGTCCTTCAGTGATTTCGATTATAATATTTTTGTTTCTGGGATCAATGTTGTTATCAGAAAATAGCCATCCGTTCCCAAATTTTTCCCGGTCAATTTTGAACTGTACAGGTGACATGTTGACACTTATCTGAAAATCCATATCAAACTTGGAGCTCCAACATTCTTTCCATTGTTTTGATTCTTGGCATACCCAGTCACCAATTTCATTGATAACTCCAATATCTTCCGCAATAGATATAAAGTCATTTGGTGGAACCATTCCGCGTTCTGGATGGGACCAGCGTAATAAGGCTTCTGCCTTACATATTGTATTAGTTGAAAGGTCAACAACAGGCTGAAAAAAAACTTTAAATTGATTTGATGATAATGCAATTCGTAAGTCATTAGATAAATGTAATCTATTTTGAGCAATATCTTGTAACGATTGTGTAAAATGACTAAATCTATTCCTGCCCATATTTTTTGCAGCATACATAGCTTGATCAGCATTCTTGATCAAGGATTCGATTTCAGTGGCATCACTGGGGAATATTGTTATACCTATGCTTGCTGAAATGTGTACGATTTTTTCTTCCAGTTGGTATGGCTCTGCGAGTGTAGTAATTAAATTTTGAGATATGACATCTGCGTTTTGATTATCATGCAGCTCTGGTAAGATAATAGTGAATTCATCACCTCCGAGTCTGGCTACAGTATCTGTTGCGCGGAGACATTCCTGAATTCGTTTAGCAGCTATTTTTAAAAGTAGGTCACCTTTATCGTGACCTAAGGTGTCGTTTACTTCTTTAAACTGATCTAGATCAATCAATAGTAATGCTAGAGTGAGATTTCCTCGGTTGGATTTTGCGATTTCTTGCTTGAGTCGATCATGGAACATATTTCGGTTTGGTAAACCTGTTAATGAATCAAAATTTGCCTGTTTCCAAATGGTTTCTTCAGACATTTTTCTTTCAGTAATGTCAGAAAATAATGCAACATAACGAGTGATTACGTCATTTTTATCTTTTATCGTGTTGATGGTTAACCACTTTGCATAAATCTCTCCGTTTTTACGTTTGTCCCATACTTCACCCTGCCATTGGCCAGTTTCATTTATTTTGTTCCACATGTCATTATAAAAATTACTATCGTGTTTTCCAGATTTAAAGCGACCAGGGTTTTCTCCTCTAATTTCATCAAATCTATAACCCGTTATTTTGGTAAAGGCAGGGTTTACTGCAATGATCTGATTGTTCTCGTTGGTTATTATCATTGCTTCACTACTGTTTTCTAATACAAGAGAAGATAGGCGTAATTTATCCTTTGCCTTTTCATAATCTGTTATATTTTCAACAACGGAGAGAATAAATTTTTCACCATTTGGGTCTGTGATAAGAGAACCGTTAAGACGTACAGCTACGAATGACCCATCTTTGTTTATGTAGTGTTTCTCATAGGGTCCATAACATCCCTTTTCATTAATTGATTTAAGTTGAGCTTCTTCATCTTTTGCATATCGTTTTGGCGTCAGATCCCAATAACTTAATTGATTTAACTCATCTAGTGTATAACCTGTTATATTTGCAAAGGAATCGTTAACAGAAATAAATTTACCAGTAGATAATTGATTGACGGCATGGCCAACGGGTGATTCAAAAAACAAAATTCGGAATCTCTCGTTTGTGTCGCTTGATAATTTTAGTTGTTCTTCTATTTTTTGTCTTAAATTTATCTCCTGAGTTAGACGACGATTCCAGTATGCAAATACTGATAATAAAAATAGGGCAATCAATGAAATAATGTATGCGGGGGTATAGTCAATTTTTTCAACATAATCATGTTTTATCCACTTGTCCAAAATAAGTTGTTGTTCACCCTGTGGAATAGTATTTATGGCTTTATTTAGTATTGAAAGAAGTAATGGTTTATCTTTTTGTATACCGAAAGCTAGTTTGGTATTGAATTCGGTTTTACCTGTAATTTTCACATCACTTATACCAAGTTCATTAATGGTGTAACTACATAGTGCCAGAGTACATAACAAAGCATCTACTTTTCCGGTAGAGACAGAAATGAGTCCATCTTGAATATTGTCTACTGTTACAAAATTAATATGCGAATATTTTCTTTTGATTTTTGATGCATATCCATAGTCTTTAATGAGGGCTATACGTATGTTAGCAATGCTAGTTATGTTTTCGACATAGTGCTCATTTATTCCCATTGCAATCACAATAGGATTAGATAGATAGGGGCTGGTAAAATTGAGGTGTGATTTTAGGTCAGAGTCGTCGGTTTCTGACAAAATATCAACGATACCATCTTTTGCTTTTTGTGTTGATTCTGTCCAGGTCTTGCTGGGGCTCATTATAAATTTTAAGCCGGTTATTTCTGAAATTAGTTCAAGGTGTGAAGAAACGATTCCAATATATTCACCCGTTTGTGTAAATGCTTCGTAAGGCAGCCAATTAGGGTCGCCTGTGAAGGTTACTTCAGGATTATCTCTGAGCCACTTCGTTTCTTCTGGAGAGAGTCTCAGCTGGTAATTTCCTTGCTCTTGAAGAGTTGAAGCTTGTGGAATCTCGGGAAATACTATAGAAATTGATATAAATAAATAAAAAATATGAGGTAATTTACAGCTGTTTTTGTTGCCCGTCCTTTTGAAAAAAATAGGAGTAAATGACGTAGACCACAAAATATTTAACGATTTAGTAAACACGTTAAAATTCTCTAAATTAATAGGGCCGCTTGATTTATAAATCATATGTTATTTTAACGGCGTGTCTAGTTTATTCTTTAAGAAATTAAGTATAGAAAGGTAGTTATATTTCGATGCAATATATAGATTGATAATTAATAAAAGGCAGTTGGCATCTATATTAACCCAGCTATTAATGTTGAAGCGGTAACGCAATATAACTGGGTTTCGCTTCATATACTCATATGTCGATACCCTTAATATTGGCAAGAAAATAGTTTTATAGTGGCGGTATTAAAACTACAATGCTGCTCTATTTGTAATAGTAACTCAAAGTTATAGCAAATATCCTAACTAGCAATGCATTAAATTTATAGTGTTAAAAAGTCCGAATTATCGATATTTTTATTTTTGAATAAGTTATAACTAGACTTTAAACTTGGCGGTCAGAGATTTAAGTTCCATCGCCAACTCTGACAGACGTACACTCGACTCAGCAGTTTGATTAGAATCTTCGACTGTATCATGCGCAACATCATTAATGTTAACGATATTGCGATTAATTTCTTCAGCGACATGAGTCTGTTCTTCAGCCGCTGTGGCGATATGTTCATTCATACGGTTAATGGTATCAATTGAACTGGTAATTTCACCCAGTGCTTCACCGGCTGAATTTGCATAGGTTACCGTTTGCTCAGCAAGTTCAGTATTTTTGTGCATAACGTTAACCGCGTCGTCGGCTTTAGCCTGAAGTGAATCAATCATGCGTTCGATTTCCTCAGTCGACTGTTGTGTTCGACTGGCAAGTGTTCGTACTTCATCGGCAACGACGGCAAAACCACGGCCCTGTTCACCAGCACGAGCTGCTTCAATGGCGGCATTAAGTGCCAGTAAATTGGTCTGCTCAGCAATTGTTTTAATAACATCCAGTACACCACCAATTTCAGTACTAGACTGTTTCACTTCACCAATGACTTCTGCTGCATTTGATACTTCTTTTGATAATTGTTGAATAGCGGAGATGGATTGATTCACCGTGGTTGCACCATTTTGCGCTATTCAACAATTATCAAAA
>Ga0316205_10005426_pt1 | contig 10569 bp, 11 predicted proteins | sample 3monthpyrite_MG_FD_204941 | JGI IMG/M metagenome (GOLD analysis project Ga0316205, IMG submission 204941) | Microbial mat bacterial communities from mineral coupon in-situ incubated in ocean water Damariscotta River, Maine, United States -... | ecosystem: Environmental > Aquatic > Marine >...
TTGGTATTCTCGGCCGTCGATGCCGTCGCATAGTCGCGGGCTGTGTGGACCAGCCGATCAAGGGTTCCGGAGCCGGCCACATGCGGGGGCAGGGCAATGGCATCGCCTTTGGCTTGATCTCTCTCGTGGGCCCTAGCATCATCGAGCGTCTCAGAGGGCGGTGAGCTCGATTTCTCGTCCTTTGAGGCCATTTTCCCCCCGAAAATTGTCGGACTGCTGGAATTCTTGAGACTGCGTGCCATTTGTTTTCAAGGGTTTGCCGGTTTTTCATTTTTGAGATTGAGTCGGAATTCATGAGATTGTACATGGATATGAGTCGCTATTTGTGAGACTATCCAGCATCCGTGCATCATTCAAGTTATGTCCGATAATTTTCCAGAAGACGAGGATTGGGAAGAGGCTGAGTTCCGTGCCAAGATACTCGCGGAGCTGCCGGAACAACTGACCCGGGGCGAGGTGGAGCAGGCCATGCGCTTGCTCGACGTCAGCCGCGCCACGCTCTTTCGTCTGGTGAAGCAGTACCACGAGGATGGGCGGACAAGCACGCTACTGCCGAATATGCCCGGTCCCAAACCAGGCATGCAGCCGTTGGACCCGGCGGTAGAAACGATTGTATCCCGCCACTTCAAGGAGTTCTACGCGACCCGCCGCAAGCCCACCAAGACGCGGTTCTGGCGCGAGGTTGCAGCCGATTGCAGGGCGCAGGGGTTGGTCCCGCCCTCGATCCGGCGCTTGGGGCGCTGGCTGGAGCAAAAGGACCAGGCAAGGCTCATGGCCCGGCGTGAGGGCAAGGACAAGGCCGAGCGGCGCCACCTGGCCACGCCGGGCGCGCTCACCGCAGACCGCCCACTCGATATCGTCCAGATCGATCATACCAAGGCAGATGTGACGGTGGTTGATCCGGTGACGCGACACCCGCTCGGCCGACCCACCCTGACTGTGGCGATCGATGTGAACACCCGGATGGTTCTGGGGTTTCACCTATCGCTGGAACCGCCCTCGCTTCTGTCGGTCGCGCTTTGCCTGACCCATGCGGTGATGGAGAAATCGCATTGGCTGACAGCCCGCGGGATCAATACAGACTGGCCCGCACACGGTATCCCCAAGGCGATCTATGTGGATAACGGCGCGGAATTCCACGCCCGGGCCTTCGAACGCGCTTGTTCCGAATACCAGATTGATCTCCAGCATCGTCCGCCCGGCACGCCGCGCTATGGCGGGCATGTCGAGCGGCTGATTGGAACGATGATGGGGGCGGTGCACTTACTGCCCGGCTCGCATTTCTCGAACATTTTTGAACGCGGGGATCTCGACGCCGAGGCTGAAGCGGTGATGACGCTCGGTGAACTGGAAACCTGGTTGGCGCTCGAAATCACCGGTTCCTATCATGCAAGGATACACAGCGCGCTGGAAATGACACCTTCGGCGACCTGGGCGGCCCGAGGGGATGATGCCGCTGTGCGGATACCGGCCGACCTCCGTCAGTTCCTGGTTGATTTCCTGCCCTCCGAACAACGTGTGTTGCAGCGTGACGGGCTGCATCTCTTCCATATCCGTTATTGGTCGGACGAGTTGCGCTGGCTGATGGGTAGGGAAAGTCGCAAGTTCACCCTCAAATATGATCCGCGCGACCTTTCGCGCATCTTTGTGCTGACGGACGACGGGATCATCGAAGCCCGCCCTGCCGATCTTACCCGTCCTACGATCACGCTTTGGGAACACCGTGCCGCACGGCACGCTTTACGCGAGGCCGGACGCCGGTCGGTGGACGAAGAGCTCATTTTCCAAACGATCCAGGCGCAGCGAGATCTTGTGGATAGTGCTGAGCGGCAGACCAAGGCCATCCGGCGCCATCAGGCCCGACGGGCGCATCTGGACCCACGCCCAATGATCGATGTGACGCCTGAGTCACAAGCACCCGAATTGCTTCCAGCCACTGAAACAGGAGGCAATGCGCTCAGAGATCACCCGGGGTTCTATGTCGAGGAGTGGTACGATGACGACTGAGTTTCCGCATCTTTTTCCGGGAGCCGGCAGGATTGCCGCTTTCAGCGCCGAGGAGCGTATTTTGCGCATCCGTGCCGATCGATGGGTGTCCTATCCCCGGGCAGAGGCGGCCTTGGCCAAGCTGGAGACCTTGCAGGCCTTCCCGGAGCGCGCCCGGATGCCGAACCTGCTCCTTGTCGGCGAAAGCGGCATGGGCAAGACCATGATCATCGAGAAATTTACCCGCGATCATGCCTTGAGCTTCGACGACACCACCGGCCGGTTGCATATGCCGGTCGTCGCGGTGCAGATGGTCTCAGGCCCCGACGAGACACGGTTCTACCGTCGGATTCTTGCGGCAATTGGTGCCCCCGAGCCGCCGCGCGCCACGCTTGCAGTCCTGGAAAGCTTGGCACTGCGGCTGCTCACCGAACTTCGCCCCCACATGCTTGTGATCGACGAGATCCACAGCCTGCAGGCGGGCACGGTCCGCGAGCAGGCGCGGTTTCTGAACATGTTGCGTTTCCTGGGCAATGAATTGCGCATCCCGCTGGTCTGTGTCGGCACCGATCAGGCTCGCAACGCGCTGCGCACCGATGCGCAACTGGTGCGCCGGTTCGAGGCTTTCGCGCTTCCGCCCTGGCGGGAAGGGGCTGATTTCACCGGGCTGATGAGCACGCTGACGCGTAGCCTGCCGCTGCGGCGCGAAAGCGAGATTGATGGACACGCGCTCACTCGGATCATCAAGGTGACTGGCGGCATTACATCCGGCATCTTTTCCATCATGTCTCAGCTGGCAATCTCCGCCATCGAAAGCGGCGAGGAGCGGATTCTGTCCCGCGACGTTCTGAGCGGTGACAGGTTGCAGGCTGTTCTGGGAGAGCCTGTGTGACAGGGCAGGGCCGCTTACCGGTCGTGTTCCCGCCCGAGACGGATGAACGTCTGTCCTCTTGGATCGCGCGAATGGCCCAATTCTATGCAATGACCGATCCCGAATTTCTGGCGGAACTTGGCTTGTCCGGGGGTAACCAGTTCGACCTGGAAAGGCGTCTCTCGGAAGGGGAGGGGGCTCTGATCGCGGCCCGGGCCAGTCTTGCGCCCGAGGCCCTGCAGGCTATGACGTTTCAGGAATTCACGCCCGACGCCCGGATGATGATCACGCGCAAGGACCGGCATCACTGCCCGCTCTGCCCGGACGATGTACACCGGAAGTCGTTGGCATTGCCTTGGGTGTTTCGCTGCCCTGTTCACGGCGCAGACTTGCAGGATGCCACCGGCGCGACCTTGCCTGAGATGCTGGGAGACAAGAGGATGGCGGCTTTGGCACCACATGCAAACGCCGGCACCGCCATTCTTGACGCCTGGGCACGTGGTGCGAAGCAGGGGGTTCTGAGCACTCTGGAAATGCTCGCCGTCCTGACAGCACGGCACCGGCGCGCCTCGCCACCTTCCGTCGCAGAACAGCCGCGCATGTCGTTGCAAACCCGGCGGGACTATCACGAGTTTCTCACCACGCCGATCATACGCCAGGCGCTGACGGTTGTCGTTCCCGAATACGATGAGGTGGCTCCGGTGCTGGCGAAACCGGTGCGCCCAGGTCTGCACAGCCTTGCGCAAAGCTCGTTGTTGCAGGGTTTTACATTGGCCGCCGGCATCGGTCGGATCGTCGATGATCCCGTCGCTCGCGCAATCGACGTTCTGCTCGCCAGCGACACGGACGGGCAGGGACGGGTGCGCGATGCGCTTAGTCCATGGTCTCTCTCGTTGAGGAGACGCATCTCTGCCCGGCTTTGGCGTGCTCAGCGCGACGCGAGAGACCGCCTGATTGCCGAAAAAGCCACCAAACGGCGTCAGTCTCACGAATTCCGGCGCGTCCAGTCTCACAAATACCGCTACAGAATCTCATGAACCCCGGTCGGTTTTTCCCGGAAGTGCTTGAATCTCATGAATTCCGGTCATCCGACACACTTGGGGGCTGGTTTTTGGGTGTTTCGCTCATGTTTCCAAGCCTATCCCAAATATGTCCGATAAGGCAAACTTATTGGACATAGCACAGAACCGCAGGGTGGGGCGGTTTACACACTATATTGTGGCGGAAAGCGCCGCCATGGGATAGTCTTGTGGCATGACCTATCAGTCCACGACCATCTCTGACGGCCTCAACACCCTACCCAAACTGCCGCCGTGGGTCACCTCTAGGCGAGCCGAAACCCCTGAAGATGTGGCGTTTTTGTCAGGTGCGGCGCTCAGTCATCTGCATCTTGTGCTTAACCGGGACGAGGTGCCCCAGAGCTTGTTGCGCGAGCGCCTGGCCCTGCGCGGGGCAGAGGCCTGCGTGGCGTTCTCAGGACGGCCGGAAAGGGCAGGGGAGTTGCGCGATGCGGTGCAATTTCTGCAGCAGGGCGACAATCCCGGACCGGCGGGGGAGATTTACTTGTCCTGGATGCGCGCTGTCGAGCGACCTGTTTCGGTCAAGGCACTGCACCGGGCGTTGCCCGCTGCGCAGGCAGGGCAGATTGGGGCGTGGCTCGACGCAGGTCAAGGGAGACCGATCACGCGCGCTGCTGGGGTTCTGCAGACGGTTCTCGCAGATCGGCCACGCGACCAAACTGCCGCGGTGCTCGTCGCCGATGCTGCGCTGGCGCAGGCGCTTGGGTGGACCCATGTCGTGCCACTTTTGGCGCTCGGTCTCAATCGGGGTGATCTGCGAAAGACGGGCGCTGAGCTACGGCCGGCCTGCCATCTGGCGGTCACAGCGGCTGTCGCCGAGGCAAACCGAGAGGCGGCAGACCTCACTCGGCGTGTGGCGCGCTTGAAGGCCGTGGCACCGAAGTTGCGGGCAAAGGGTGCCGAGGAGGCGCTGGCGTTGTTTCTGACATGCGATGCGGTCGCGCCGACGGCGCTGACCTCGCTGCGATCTGGTCGCGCGGCCCGCCGGTTTTGTGACCGGCTGGTCGAGCTCGGTGCTGTTCGCGAACTGACCGGACGCGACACCTTCCGGCTCTACGGGATCTGAGCGATGGCGAAGGATCACGCGGACAAAGAACTCGACCGGGAGTTGGAAGACTTACCCGCCGACCTGCGTTGGCGCGAATGGATGCGTCGGATCGAAGCCGTGCTCTTCGCCAGCGCGTCGCCTGTCCCGCGCGACGACCTGGCCCGTGTGGTGGGGCAGGGGGTGTCTGTTGATCTTCTGATCGAGGACCTAGCGGCCGACTTGGGAGGACGATCCTTCGAAGTGGCGCAAGTGGCCGGCGGTTGGTTGCTGCGCACTAGGTTAGCCTATGCGCCGGCGATCCGGGCCGCCGCGGATGTGGGCGACCAGGATCTGGACCTGCGCGAATTCGATGTCGCCGTGCTGGCCGCCATCGCCTATCACCAGCCGATCACACGCGACGGTCTCAAGGACATTTTTGGAAAGGAGATCAGCCGCGATTTGATCGGACGGTTGCATGCCCGAGACCTCATCACCACCGGCCCCCGCGCCCCGCGCCGCGGAGCGCCTTACACCTTTGTCACGACAGAACGATTCCTGGTAGCCTTCGACCTAAAGTCGCTGCGTGACCTGCCCGATCGCGAACAGCTAGACGATGTAGGGATCACGGCCGCCGCGGAGTCTTGAGAATGGAGGGCCCTGCAACAGCTAAATGGTGACGTGCTTTCAATTGGTCGGGCTTTGACTTTCAATCGGTCGAAGAGTCAGCGGAGTAGTTTCTCCAGTTCTCCCCTCTGATCGGCGTGCTTCTTCGGGTTTTCCTGGATCAGCCGTTCCAGATTGAGAAGCTTCCAACGCACCGCGGGAAGATTGGCTGCTTGTGGTCGATCAATTGCGTCGAAATCCGGTATGCCATCCTGCAGGCTGAGCAGAAACTTTCTGGTGGGTTCATCGAAGCGGTATTGGATGTCCGCAATCAGTTGCTTTCGGGTCGCCTGTAGGTCGTCGAGGCTGACAGGTGTCTTAGTCATGCCCTCGAATTCACGGACATATTGCAGGTCGAGATTGATCAGGTTGGGGTTCAGCAGCTCGTGTGCAGGACGCGCTGAACAGGCGATGTAGATCAGGAAGGTCCGGAACAGATCGTCCGTCAGGCCCTCGTGTTCATAGAGCAGCTTCACGTCGTAAAGGTCGCGCGGGTGCTGGCGATCAACTGCGGCATGTAGCTTGCCGCCAAACAGATCTTCAAACGAGACGATTTGCATTTCGGCATAGCCAAATGTGTCCGCCACTGCGTCGGAAACGTGGCGGGTTTCGGGGTCATGAACAACACCGCGCGTGACCGGCGACGTCTCGATCTTGATCTCGGCACCCTTCAGGCGCGCGAGCAGGCGGGTGGCGCCGCCTCCTCCCCCTTGGATGCGCTGAGCCCGCGCACCTTTGATGCCCCCTTCGATTGAGGCAGCGATGCGATCCATGGCGTCGTTGATCTCGGCCAGGCTCTCTGCACGTTCCTTGATCGGCAGATAGGTCAGATCGATATCGACCGAGAGACGTGGCAGGTCACGATAGAACAGGTTGATCGCAGTACCGCCCTTGAGCGCGAATATCTCTTCTCTCGCGACATGAGGGAGCACGCGCACGAGAAGAGCGACTTGGGCTTCGTAGGTCTTACGCGCCATCGCTGGCCTCCATTCTTGCAAACTCCTCCGGCACCATGATGCGATACAGAGGGTGGATCTTACCGCCCTTGACCAGAGCACGGTCGCCGCTCCCGAGGTTGAAGTCTTTGGGATCGAGGTGTTTGCGCCAGGGGTGATTGTGGCGATCGGCAAACACGAAGAAGAGGCGCCTGACCTTGATCTTCTTACAGCTTTGCAGCAGTGCCGTGAGCATTTTCGGACGCAGGGTCGTCAAGCCCTCGAACACCATGTCGAGATTGTGAAAACTCTCATGGTCCGGCAGTTCGTCCATGGCTTCCATAACAGCCCGTTCGGGAGCAGACATCCTTAATTGCCAATCCCACGGCAGGGTGTTTTCTGATTTGGCGTCGTTCTTGGTTAGGCCAAGTGTTGGATCAGCGAACAGCGATGTGTTGCGTGTCTCGATTGAGGCGTCGAGTGGTAGTTTGCCCAACCAGTTGGGTATGGCCTCGCCATAAACCCAGACGGGGGCGTTGCTGCCGAGACGCAGGTAGTGATCATAGCCCTGTTGGGAGAGCGCCATGGTGCCACCGACATGGACCTCGTAGCCCATGATGTGCTGCATCGAGATCAGGCAGGCTTTCCAGTCTATGGTGTTTGATGCTGACGCATTCGGGACAGGGCGGCGGAAGACGCCGCGGTGAACACGCTCGAGCCAGCCCCGTTTCACGTAGTCGCGAAAGGTTTCATAAGCGATGCCATGGGATGTCAGCCATGAAGCATCAACCAAGTACCCTGATGGCACTGCGTCGAGGACATACTTTAGTTTTTTTGTTCTTTTGGTGCTCACAACACCTATAATTTCATAGATTCAAAGTGAATACCACTCCGTTCTTTAAGAAATATTCAACTTAGGGCTCTATAGCGCTGAATTTGCCATTTTTATAAAGAGGGGGGGTAGAACGTAGGCGTTATCCGCGCCGAGCCGATGGCAAATCTGCGTCAAAGGCACTTTTTGCGAAATCCTGCCCTTTCTGCGTTAAAGCGACACTGTGACGGGAGCCTGAGCGTGCAGATAGGGATCACCTAGCCTCGGTTCGTGCAGTTTTCGTAACCATGTTGGACTTCTGAGGTGAGATATCTGACCCCAAAAGCCTGGAAGCGCTGACATGCGAACAACAACGGCGAGATCGCTTGCAGTCGCGACGCTGAACCTGTCAGTATTGAACTTGGTTTTCACGGGCGCAACCAGAGCTGAAACTGTCTGGCTTAAACCTGGACGAAGGGACAAAAACCGCGGCTTAGCCTACAAAAACGTTAACATGAAAGTCAGGCAAACAATTGTTCAATAAATTAGATTCATGCTCAGTTGGAGTAGAAAGCACATTTAAATTCTAGCTAGCAGACGGTATCGTCCAATCGTGAATGCCGTCTTCGAATGAGAGAGGTACTCCTCCGCTAGACACATTCAGTGTAGAATTAATTGGGGTAAGTGACTTGAAGGAGATGGCGGATGAAACTGGCATGCAGGTGGACGATGAACAACAGCGCATCGTGATCGAGGCTGACCCCGCCAAGCGTATTCTAGTAGCAGCCGGTCCCGGTACCGGAAAAACTCACACAGCGGCGCTGCGTCTAGCAAAGCTCGTCAGATCTGATATCAGCCCAGCTCAGATTTTGGTGCTGAGTTTTTCGAGAAGTGCTGTCCGCACACTCACTGATCGACTTGCGCGGATCGCGTCCACTGACGAAAGACTTGTCGAAGAACTTCGTCACATATCGATACGAACTTTCGACTCTTGGACATTTAGAATGCTGCGTCTCCTTGGCGACGCACCCGAGCACCTTCTCGCACGATCACATGACGAGAACATTGCCGCTCTGACTGCAATGATCAAAGGCCCAAGACGCAATGAAGTGTGAACCGCTCCGGGTTTTCCGGAGGCTCCAAATCAAGGAAGGATTGGAGCCATGGAAAAAGACAACAGAGCGAACCGCTATTCACCTGAGACACGAGCAAGGGCTGTGCGGATGGTGTTCGACAATCAAGGTAGCTACGACAGCCAGTCGGCGGCGATCAAGGCGATTGCGCCGAAGATTGGCTGTGGCCGGGACACATTGCGGCGATGGGTTGAGCAGGAAGAAACCGACACGGGTCGCCGGGATGGCGTAACGTCTGAGGAGCGCGCGAGGATCAAGGAACTGGAACGCGAGGTGCGCGAACTGCGTCAGGCGAACGAAATCCTGAAGAAAGCATCTGCGTATTTTGCTCAGGCGGAGCTCGACCGCCCACTGAAACGATGATCGGGTTCATCGACGATCACCGGGCCGAGTATGGGGTCGAGCCGATCTGCCGGGTTCTGCCGATCGCCCCTTCGACCTTCTATGAGCATCTGGCGATTGCCCGCGATCCTGATCGTGCGTCGGATCGCGCCAAACGTGACGAGGTTTTGCGCCGCGAGGTGCAACGCGTCTGGGATCAAAACTTCAAGGTCTACGGGGTGCGCAAGGTCTGGCACCAGATGCGTCGTGAGGGCTTTGATGTCGCCCGCTGCACGGTCGAACGTTTGATGCGGCAGCTCGGCATTCAAGGCGTTGTTCGCGGCAAGGCACAGAAGACGACGCGGCCTGACAAGGCCCTGCCGTGCCCGCGCGACAAGGTAAACCGGCAGTTCCGGGCACCGGCCCCGAATACGCTCTGGGTTAGTGACTTCACCTATGTCTCGACCTGGCAGGGGTTCGTCTATGTGGCCTTCGTCATCGATACCTTCGCCAACCGCATCGTCGGCTGGCGGGCGTCACGGTCGCCGCAGACCCAGTTCGTGCTCGATGCCCTGGAACAGGCGCTTTATGAGCGGCGACCGGTTGGCGATCTCGTCCATCACAGCGACCGCGGCAGCCAATATGTGTCGATCCGCTATACCGAGCGCTTGGCCGAGGCCGGGATCGAACCCTCGGTCGGCAGCGTCGGTGACAGCTATGACAACGCCCTGGCGGAAACGATCATCGGTCTGTTCAAAGCCGAGGTCATCCATCGGCTGGGCCCTTGGAAAACCGCTGATGCGGTCGAATGGGAAACCCTGAAATGGGTCGACTGGTTCAACAACCGCCGCCTTCTGCAACCCATCGGAAACATCCCGCCAGCTGAAGCCGAGGAGAAGTTCTATCAACACCACAACGAGTTCGATAAAGTCGCCTGAAACGGAGTAATCAGCCTCCGGGAAAACCGGGGCGGTTCATTACGAACAACCGGTGATCTACCTTCGGGAAGATTGGGCCAGTCGCGCATCCTACGACCCCAACAACAACAACCCGAACCGTTGGTGGAACGACGGGCGCGGCCTCCCCAACCAAATCGACTGAAAGGATCACCATGATCAAATACTATTATCCCGACGGCACGCATTGCTATCGCGCTTTGCACACCACCCATGCCGTCTATCACTCAGATGATGGAAAACTGATGGCCCGCACCATGCGACCGGACAACAGCGAGCTCTATGAGTTCGAGATCACGGGCTTTGAACTTCTCAACACTGGAGAGCGCTATGACTGATGCCAGCATTCTGCACGATGGCTTCGATACGCGTCCAATCGAAATGCAGCCGATGTGGCTCATCATGTTCCAGGCACCTGCGGAAGATGTGGACCGAATTTTTGAAGCGATAGTCGAGGTGACGCCACTGCCGCTCGGTAAGACGGATCGAAACGGATATCGCGCACCGGCAGGTATCGAATACTACAGGCCTCGCGAGGGCACACCGACGGGCGCAGAAGATGATACCCGTCACCGTCCTGCCGTCGATGAAATGCGGTTTTACCTGCCGCGCGAAACCGACACGCTGAATGCGGTGATCGAAGCTATTTACGAGGTCCACAGTAAGCGGCGGTCGCGGCCCATTGATTTTTCAGTTGCGTTTGGGCGATCGCGTGAAGCTGAGGTCTGTTGGTAGCTCGTCAGGGACTACGAGACGAGGTCCTTATGAGCCATCTGTCCGCTGGGCG
>Ga0316205_10005429_pt1 | contig 10559 bp, 2 predicted proteins | sample 3monthpyrite_MG_FD_204941 | JGI IMG/M metagenome (GOLD analysis project Ga0316205, IMG submission 204941) | Microbial mat bacterial communities from mineral coupon in-situ incubated in ocean water Damariscotta River, Maine, United States -... | ecosystem: Environmental > Aquatic > Marine >...
AAAGGTTCCGTTGATACAGCAGGCACGCTAACCGTCAACGGGGTTGTGGTAACACCGATAGATGGCTTATACACCGCAAATGTTGCATTAGAAGAAGGGCACAACACAGTTGTAACCCGGCTCGTTGCAGCAGACGGTGTTATTTCAACCGCTTCTATTTCAGTTTCGTTAGATTTAACGCCGCCATATGTAACACTTGAATCTCATACTGATGGTCAGTCAGTACGAACGGCTACGGTCGCAATCAGTGGTTTGGTTAACGACATTGTTCGGGGAACAGTTGAAGATAGCCAAGCTAATGTCACGGTAAATGGTACACAAGCGACTATTTCCAATAGAAGTTACTTAGCCAAAGATATCTCCCTTGTTGAAGGTGAGAACATCATTAAAATTGTTGCTGCCGATCAGGTAGGAAACACAGAAGTTAAGAACATCACTTTAATTTATAAACCCACGATTGGTAAGCATCTGGAAATGGCCGGTGGGCAAGATCAATCTGCTTTAATCAAGGAAGTATTAGCAAACCCAATATCAGTAAAAATACTTGATGATAATGATCAACCGGTAGCAAATAAAAATGTGGTTTTCCGGGTCATTCAGGGTTCAGGTATTTTAGGCATCGGCACTGACCTTGTAGGACGAGGTGTTGTGGTAAAAACAGATGCACTGGGTATTGCATCAACTAAATATCAATTAGGCCAGCGTTCTGGCACAGGTAATCATAAAGTCCGTGCGCGTGTTGTTGGCTATGATGATGAAATTATATTTTATGCCTCAGCAACCGCAAACGTTGGCGATAAACTGAGTGTTAACAGTGGTAATAACCAACGCGGTGGTACTCATCAACAACTCCCTGCACCCTTTGTTGTATCCGTTACAGATTCAGGAACAAATGTAGTAAAAAGTGCAAGAGTCAGGTTTGATGTGATGAATGGTGGTGGTCATTTTGAAAATGATAGCGATACGATTACTGTTGTAACAGATAGTGATGGCAGAGCATCTGCCCATTACACATTAGGCGGTGTAACTGGCCTAGATAAACAAAATATAAAAGCGATTTTACTCGATGCACTCGAAGGTCAAACAATAACCGCAGGTTTCTCTGTCAGTGGTTTCACGCCGGGTGATGCAGCAGCGACATCAATTTCAGGTGTCGTTGTTGATAACCAGGATAAGCCCATTCCCGGCGTAACAATACGGGTTGATGGCACAACTCGTCAGGCTGTTGTTGATGCCAAAGGTCAGTTTACGATACAAAATGTTCCAGTTGGTCCTGTTCACTTAATTGCAGATGGTTCGACTGCAACAGTGGACGGTGAGTTCCCATCATTAAGCTATAACATCGTTACCGTATCCGGTGTAAATAATCCGCTTGCCTCACCAATATATATGGTGAAATTGAATACACTCAATGCTGTTTATGCGGGTTTAAAAGATGTTGAAGTGAAATTAGATGAAGTACCTGGTTTTAAACTTGAAATTCCAAAAGGGTCGGTAACATTCCCAGATGGTTCAAAAGAAGGTCGGATTTCTGTTACCGCAGTAAATGCAAATAAAATTCCGATGGCACCACCAAATGGTATGCAACCGCAATTTATTGTCACGATACAACCCACAGGCGCAAAGTTTGATCCACCTGCCCCCTTAACATTACCTAATGTTGATGGTCATACCGCGGGCGCTCAAGTGGAAATGTTCTCGTACGATCATGACCTTGAGGAGTTTGTAGCAATCGGTTTAGGCACAGTCAGTGAAGATGGAACAGTCATAAAAACAAATGCTGGTATTGGTGTTATCAAAGCCGGTTGGCATTGTGGAGCACAACCAGGTGGGGATGGTTGTTGTTCAGGCCCAAGTGAGTGTGGTGACTTCTGTGCTGAAGCAAATCCAGGTTGTGATGCGGGTTGTAGCATCGTTCCTGAACGAGTTCTTCCAGACCAAGTTGATGGTGATTGTTCTACAGCGACATGTGGTGGTAGTAAGGATAATGATGGTGATGCGCCTGATGATACAGATCAAAAAGATTGTAAAACACCGAGTTGTACAGATCCCAGCGGTTTCGCAGATGCGCCTAGTCAAACGCCTGATGATACAGATATGAAGGATTGCAAGACACCAAGTTGTACGGATCCCAGCGGTTCCGTAGATGCACCTAGTCAAAGGCCTGATGATACAGATATGAAGGATTGCAAGACACCAAGTTGTACAGATCCCAGCGGCTTTGATGACGCTCCAGGTCAAGAACCTAGTGCTACTGATGTAGGTGATGTTGATGGAAATTGTAAAAAACCAGGTTGTGAATTAAGTACTCCAAAACTGGTTGACGATGACACTGACAGACCTGATGCTGCGAGTAGCACAGCTAATTATTGTAAAAAGTGCAGTTCAGGAAGTGCTGTTGCAGATTCCAGTAGAGATGGTCAGTTTGTAGGGGAGGCTTGTAATGTATGTCAATCAGGGAGTGTTGTAACCAAGCTACCGTCTGATATACCTGAATGTAGTGATAAGATGTGCGGGAATCCGTGTTCCCGCTCAGGTGGAACAGGTGGTTTACGCACCAGCTCTTCAGCTTGTTGGGGCGTAAAAGAACCTGGTGGGAATTTTGTTTGTTACCGTGATTATGCAACACCTAGTCAACCTGATCGTTCAAATAATGTCTGTTGCCCCGGTGGATGCTATGATCCAGCAACTGGTAACAACGCTGATATTGCGGGCAATTGGACTGATGGAAGCACGGGAAATTATCAGTGTACGGTAGCTGAGCCTTGCACTCATGCACAGGCATTGTTATGTCCCGCCAGAAGTGGGTTCTAATATGAAACTAAATAGGACTATATTTTTATTTTTATTTTTATATAGCAGTAGTGCCATATCAGCGACTTTTGTTGAGAATTATACGAAAGTTTTAAATATCATAAATGGTAAACCCGTAGAGGTTTTAGCTACTCCACATTTGTGTGGTGATGCAGCACCAAAGGGTAATAGTTTTGATGAAGAAATTATATGGCGAGTTGACGGTGTAGGAAGTTGTAAAAAAACTTATACACCGAATATAAAAGGATTATTTACTCCGCTGTCACATGGAGGAGAAATATCTCAATTCTTCTTTGAAACTAAAGTTTATAAAGAGCTATTGCTAACTATAAGAGAGATGTCAAAACAGAAACCTCAGCTGCTTAAACCACTCTTTAAATTGGATGTTCAAATGACCTTTTGGGAATTAGTTGCAGTTTTAGAATGGAGAAGAGATCTTAAAATTGACTGGCAACCAAATATAGATCAAAGGAAAATGAATGCTCTATTAACTGAAGCAAATACAATTTTATCGAAGGTGTTATTTACGAAGGAAGATTTTTCTGAACTTAAAGCTATAACTAAAAATAGTACTTATTTTGAAAAATTTAAAGATGATTTGTTACGTGGTTGTTATCTTGAAGTAGATGAACCTGGTCGAATACATGAGTCAATGAGTCAAGCAAGACTTTATGGTAGGATATTTATAGGTGTTTCCAATAAAAAATCTTGTATACAAATTAAAAAATTGGCATCTGAGGGAAAGCGAAATGTTTTAGCTGTTCTCCCAGAGAATGTAGATGCATTTAAAACAGTGTTAGTATTATATTACAATATACTGGACGAAAATTATAACGTAACAACCACAAATTTAATTCATGCGTGGAGAGAAGTGTCATATAAAGGTGTAATTGATCAAAGTGAAAATATAGTTAAAAAGTTAAACCTACTAGATTTTAAAGTTATAAGTCGCAATAAAGCACTCAATTACAGCAAGCAAAATTTACAATACCATAATGTACCTGAGGATAAGTATGTCAGGTTAGCATTACTTGATGTAAACCCAGTTTATGGTGCAAAACTCGGTTCTAAAGTCACAACTAATAAAGGTAATTGTTACACTTGTCACTCTTCAAAAGTGAAAACATTTGATTTTAGAAGTTCGGGTATATCGAAAAAATTAACATTTTCCGCCCCTTTTGAAAATGAAAGTAAAAAGTATAGAAATGAACCGTTATATGAAAAAGTGAAATCAAGTTTTTATCTATGGAAAAATAAGTATATCAAATAATATAAGTGGAAATAAAATTTTAATCTAGCTTGTATACTTTGAATGAAGTTAGCTTTAATTTACATTAAAGCTTTACATATAATATTTAGGTAGCAAAAAAATTCTGTAATACGTAAAGAAACTGAAATGAAAGTCGCAAAAATATAATCTGATAAAGAACTAACACTATGTAAGAGGAAAGACTGGCTCGATGATTTTAATGGATAAGTACTTATTAAGTTTTTAAATAAAAGAGATTTGAAAAATGGTAGTGAAATATATAATTAATATTAAAATTCTAAAGTATTGCTTGACTCTATTTTGTCTTCTTATTTTAATCTCATGCGATAACCCTGAGCAACAAACAAAAAAAGAAACCGACTGGGTTAAAGAAGAAATTTTAGAGCAACTTACAATGCTACGTAAAGATGTTAAATCTTTAAAAAATGACATAGCTAAAATGGATGGTAAGCTTAGTAATGTAGGGAATCAACGTCCAACGGTTAAGACTAATGCACCTAAACAAGTCAAGTTAAATTTAGGCATATCTACAGGCGATAAAAAGGCGAAGATTGCTATTGTTGAATTTACAGATTATCAATGCCCTTATTGTGCACGACATTCAAAAACAGTGCTTCCAAAAATTAAAGAAGAGTTTGTTAAAACAGGGAAAGTTAAATATGTTATGTACGATTTCCCTTTAGCTTTTCATAAACAAGCAAAGTCTGCCTCAGTTGCGGCACGCTGTGCAGATAAACAAGATAATTTTTGGGGAATGCATGATACGATTTTTAATAACCCACGTAAGTTAAGTAACGAGTTTTATACGACGGCCGCAACAAAGCTAAAAATTAATACGGCCACTTTTAAAGAATGCTTAAAAGATAGTGATGTTGCTAGAGCTGTCGAAGAAAATATTGAATATGGTAATTCATTGGGTGTAACAGGCACACCAAAATTTTATGTTGGAAAAATTAATGGTGACTCGATTGAACAAGTGATTGTGATTAGCGGTGCACAAAGCTTTGCTGCCTTCAAACGCGCGATAGATACTTTAAATTAATAAATAATTATTTTGAATGGAATTCATTATGTTATATCACAAAATATTTAAATATATTTCATTGGCTTGTTCGCTTAAAGTTAATGCAATGCTAGTTTTGTTTTTTGTGATGGGGGGGGTATATGCCGCTAGCGATAACAGAACAATATTGCCTCTTGATGAAAGCTGTTCAGTTAATATTCTTAATCGTACTATTCAGGCTAATGAATTTGGTCGTTTTGCTCTACCTAATATTCCTTCTTTTATGGGGCAAGTTCGTGCGCGTGCCACCTGTGTGAAAAATGGTCTTACAATCACCGGGCAAACAGATTATTTTTCTGTTGTAAATAATGATGTTATTGATGTAGGAAAGTTCTATCTTGCAGCAGAAGAATCGCTACCGACTAAGTTAGAAATCACAAATTCTTTACCTATCAGCATTAAAGATGTTGCTGTACAGGAACAACTGATTGTTAATGCGTATTACGTTGATGAAACTGTTGTTGATATTTCTGCTGCTTCTAATGGTACTAATTATCAATCGACTAATCCTGCTGTTGTTATTGTTAGTGCTAATGGTGCCTTAACTGGTGTTTCATCAGGTAATGCACTTATTACCGTTCGTAAAGATGGTGTTATTGCTGTTGTTAATGTGATTGTTTCTATTGGCGGTGATCGTGATGGCGATGGTTTGCCGGATGATTATGAAGTTGCCGAGGGACTCGATCCATCTGATCCCATTGATGCATTGGAAGATCAAGATAAGGATGGACTCACTGCATTAGAAGAATTTAACCTTGGCACTAAAGTGAATAACGCTGACACGGATGGCGATGGTATTCTTGATGGGGAGGAGGTGGTTGCGGGTAAAGATGGCTTTAAAACGAATCCTTTACTTGCCGATTCAGATAGTGATGGCTTAAATGATAGCCTGGAAATTGCGGTAGGTTCTGATCCAACTGATATTAATAGTACAAATTACAAAGATGCACTTGTTTCACTTGATGTTACACCAAAAACAGGCGTACTTTTTTATAATACGATTGATTCTGAAACCAGTGTTCAGCTTACCGTTACCGGTACTATGATTGATGGTTCTGAGGTTAATTTAACCTCTAAATCCAGAGGAACAAATTACAGCTCTAGTGATTTAAGCATATTAAACTTTAGTACTACAGACGGACAAATATTTGCCGGTACCGATGGTACCGCTTCAATTACAATTACAAATAATACAATAACGAAAATTGTACAATTATCAGTTTTAACTTTTACGCCAAGACCTTTGGGGTATATTGAATTACCTGCAACAGGTAATAATGTTGATGTGGTTGGCACTACAGCTTATGTTGCAACAAACAATGGCTTATCAATTATTGATGTTAGCGATGCAAAAAATCCGTATGAACTTTCAAATTTAAATATTGGTGTTGCGGCGGTTGATGTTAAGTCATCACAAGGTTATGTCTATTTGGCGACAGCCAATGGATTAGTGATTATTAATGCATTGGATGTTAAAAAACCTGTTGTTATTACAACTTTGGCGACCGGTAATACAAAAGATATTGCGATTGAAAATAATCTTGCCTTGGTTGCGACAGGGGATAAAGGTTTACAGACGGTTAATATCAGTTCTCCTCAGTCAGCTCAGATTATGGGAAGTTTAATTACCGGTACAGACGCCAAGGCTGTCGCCATTGAAAGTGATATGGCCGTAGTGATCGATGGTAATGCAGTTATTGCTGTTGGTATATCGAACCCATCTTCGCCGGTTGAGTGGGGACGCGTTGATGTTGCAGGTGCAAGGCAGGTAGAAATAAAAGGGCGACATGCTTTTATCGCTGCACATAATGGTTCTTATTATCCCAGTGTCGATTTTACCGCACCCGTCACACCTGTTGTGAATGCAACCTCTCGTGATTTTCTTCCATATGATATTGCAATTAGTGGTGATCATGCTTTCTATGCCGAGCAGATTTTCCCGAGTGCGATACCTATTGTAAATATCAAAGATCCAAATAACCCCTTATATCAGGCTTTAATCAATATGCTGCAGTTTGGTGATTATGACTGTACAGGTATTGATGCTGATCTTAATTATACTTTTTGTACAGCACGAAACCGTTTGTACATTGCTCAATACCGAGAGCTGACTGATATTGCTGGAATAGCTCCAACGGTAACCTGGGAAAAACCTGCTTTTGGAAATGAATTATTCCAGGGACGTCCTTATCGTGTTTCTGCAACAGCAACCGATGATGTTCGTGTTGCAACAGTAAATTTTTACGCTAATGATGAGTTAGTACATACTGATGCTGTCCCTCCTTATACCTTTGTTTATAAAGTCCCTGCTGATTCCTCCGGACTATTGATGCGCGCAGAAGCGATTGATTTGGCAAGTAATGTAGGCAGCAGCGGGATTATTGATTTTGTTGTTAATCCATTAACAGCTATTGATGAAAACTGGAATGATATTGTTATTGATTATTTCACTGATGATCTTATCGCTTCCAGTGTTTCGATGAATAAGGCGACATTTATATCCAACTTTAAGTTATCAACAATAGGGGATTTCTTAATTAGTGGCGCAGGTGATTCTGCTGTTGTTGTCGATGAATTAAGTGTTGGCGGTGATTTAATTATTGATGGGGTTACCTTAACGGTAAACAGTACTAAAGGTATACAGGTTCTTGGTAATTTGAGATTACTCAATGGTGGTAAATTAACGGTGCCTACTGCTGTTGCCGGCACTAAAAAAGTGTTTCCATTAAATCTTGATGTTGCTGGAGCAGTTCGTATTGATGCGACTTCAAGCATTGATGTCTCTGGTAAAGGCTACCCGGCTAATTTATATAGTGGTCCGGATTTTAGTAATAATACAAGATATGGCTGTCACGCAGGTAAGCGAAGTAATTCTTCTGCAAGCTGTGCCTATGGACGGGTTGATAGAGCCAAGTTTGCAGGTAGTGCAGGTTATGCTCAGGGTTCTGGTGCTGCGCATGGTGGTGGTTTAATTCAAATTAAAGCGGCGAATATTGAAATTATTGGTTCAATAAAGGCCGATGGTTTAAAAGGACGCTATAACTATGGTGGTGGTGCCGGTGGTGGCATTCACATTGAAACTGAATCGCTGACGGGTACGGGCTCAATTAGTGTACGCGGTGAAACGTATTATGCGGGTGCTAACAATCACACTGCAGGTGGTGGCCGCATTAGTATTTATAGTGCAAATACAGCCGGATTCACCGGTGAATATAAAACAGGTACCGGCGGTAACGGTAAGGTAAGTGGTGCAGGTACTGCATATATTAAAAATCCTGGTGAACAGTATGGACACCTATATGTAAGTAATGCAGGAAGAACGGCACCAGAAAGAAGTACTCAATTACGTCAGGTGGGTCGAAAAACAATTACTGCGGCTGAGTCACTCGGAAATAGTCAGTGGAAAATCACGGTTGCTGGTACACCATGGAAAGCGACAAATAATACACTTGATTGGGGCCTACAAGGATTAGAAGTTAATCTGGATGCAACACAGCTTGCCGGCGCACGTTATTTAATTATTAGTAACACAACTAACGAATTAATTATTGAATCCAACGATGATTTAACCGCAGTAGTAGGCAATGAGTTAGTGGGGATTCATTCATTCCAATCTGTAAGTATTATTGATGGTGCCTGGTTAGATCTTGGTGAAGATAGAATTTTTGTTTTAGAAATAAATAATTCATCTATTAGTTCAGGAGCCACTATTTCGGCAGGGCGTTTCCAACAAGAATTGATTGAATTAGCCCTGAGTTCTGGTAGTGGTATTGTTTCAAAATATCCTATTCATATCCCTGAGTTGCGCGCAATTAGTACCGGTAGCAGTAGTATTGTTGCTCCTGCGCTAACCATTGATGGCAATATGACTGTTGATGGAATGACCTTAAATCTTGGCATTGATCAGCCTGTCAATATTGGTGGGAATCTCGCTCTTAATAACAATGCGGTTTTAACAGCTTCTTATGCCTCTGCAGCTGCGAAGAGAATTTATCGGTTAGATTTAGATGTGACGGGCAGTCTTACTATTGATTCAACTTCAAAAATAGATCTTAACGGTAAAGGTTATCCCGCTCGTTATTGGAGTGGCCCCGATTTTACCGACAACCAAAATCGCTATGGTTGTTATGGTGGTAAACGTACTAATACGACGGATGACTGTACGTATGGTCGTTATGAAGAAGCGAAGTTTGCAGGTAGTGCCGGACATGAGTATGGCGGTAGTAATAGTCGGGGCGGCGGGGTTTTCTCACTTAGTGCAAATACTTTAGTTCTTGACGGTACGATTCAGGCGAATGGTATAAAAGGTCACTACAACACCGGTGGTGGTGCAGGTGGTGGTATTCATCTGAACGTTGCAACATTAAGTGGAGCAGGTAGCGTACAAGCCAACGGTGCAACGAATATTTGGGGTAGTAATAGTTACCACAGTGCGGGTGGTGGACGAATAAGTGTTTATGTTAATGACCGCACTGCTTATAGCGGTACGTTTATTGCGAAGAGTGATACCGCGGGTAAAGTGGCGGGTGCGGGTACTGTTTATATAAAAGACAGTGCACAAACTTATGGTCATTTAATAGTTGATAATGGTGGGCGTACTGCATCAGCAAACAGTACCCCAATTCGTACCGTTGGTAGACATACCATTACCGATGTTTACGAAGCCACCGCGGGTGTCTGGAAAGTTGTTGTTGATGGTACCCCCTGGAAAGCCAGTAATGTTGATTTGCAGTGGGGCTTAGACGGTATTGATGTTGATTTGGACGCAAGTGAAACTGCCAGCCCACATTATTCTATTGTGAGCAACAGTGTTAATGAGCTTACTATTGAGACAACAGATGATTTATCTGCATTAATTGGAAATGAGTTGTTAGGTGTACACACTTTGCAAACGCTAAATGTTTCCGGTGGTGCGAATGTTTTATTGGGTGACGATCGCCTAATTATTAAAGATCCGGCTAATTCAACTATTGGTACAGGTAGCCGTTTAATTGTTGGTTATCTAAGTCAAAGCTTATTGGAGTTAGCTGGCACTGGTGGTGGACGACTTGATTTATTAAGCACGCCAAACTTGAGTAACCTAAACCTTTCAAATTTATCCGCAAGTACATTGGTTTTCCATCAGCCTGTACTGATAGACACTATGACAATAGGTTCAGGTAAAGTTTACTTTAATGCTGGTTTAACGGTGTCTGGTGATCTAACTATTAATAAAGGTGCTTATGTATCTTCGTTAAATTTATCGGCGAACAATTTATCACTCGATGCTGCCTCGTTAAATACAGAACTTCTGTCACTTAACAATAATATCAGTATGACGAATGCTGCTTCGGTTACTGTCCCAAATGCAAACTCCAGCACAAAACGTATTTACGCATTAAATATTGTTGCTGGCGGGACAGCGACATTGGA
>Ga0316205_10005430_pt1 | contig 10558 bp, 7 predicted proteins | sample 3monthpyrite_MG_FD_204941 | JGI IMG/M metagenome (GOLD analysis project Ga0316205, IMG submission 204941) | Microbial mat bacterial communities from mineral coupon in-situ incubated in ocean water Damariscotta River, Maine, United States -... | ecosystem: Environmental > Aquatic > Marine >...
TACAGGACCAAAATCTCCTAAAGCTGGTCCAACGTTACCCAAACTAGATGCGGCAACACCTATGGAAGATTCAAAATCTAATCCTAATATTGAAAAGACTAAAGCACCAACTATAAATGATAGCATATATAAGATAAAAAATGCAAGTATATTAAACACAATTTTACCATCAACAGCTTTGGTATTATAGCGCACTGGTAAAATTGCACTAGGGTGCAAAGTTCGTTTAAACTCAATAAACCCATTTCTAACCATTAGTAAATGACGCACAACTTTAACTCCACCAGATGTACTTCCTGCAGAACCACCTAGAAACATCAATCCGAAGAAAAAGACCATTAAAAAGGGTGTCCATAAGGTGAAATCGGCGGTTACAAAACCTGTTGTTGTTATAATTGCAACGACTTGAAAAAAGCCATGACGAATGGCGCTTTCCGCTTCTCCCCAAACCATAGGATGATCGATTGTTGATAGACTTACATCAGCATTAAAATATATGATTAATGCTGCTATAGCAGTAAATAAAATTATAAACTTAAAATAGAGTTTAAACTCTTCATCTTTAATAATTTTTTGCACTTTGCCTTTAAATGCAAAATAGCTTAGCACAAAGTTTGTCCCCGCCAAAAACATAAATAGAATGACTATGTATTGAATTATGGGTTGCCCATTCCAATGTGCTAAACTCGCGTTCTTAGTTGAAAACCCACCGGTAGATAACGTACACATGGCATGATTTATGGCATCAAAAAACGACATTCCAGCAACATTAAGCAAAATTGTTTCGGCTGCTGTATAGCCAAAATAAATAAGCCACAGCCGTTTGGCAGTATCTGCAATTCTTGGATGAAGCTTATCTGCACTTGGCCCAGGAGCTTCAGCAGCAAACAACTGCATCCCTCCAATACCTAATAAGGGAAGAATGGCTATTGCCAAAACAATTATCCCCATACCTCCAATCCAATGGGTTAAACTTCGCCAAAACAAAATGCCTTCTGGCAATGATTCTATATCACTTAAAATGGTTGAACCCGTTGTGGTATATCCAGAAATTGTTTCAAAAAATGCGTTAGTAAAATCTGGTATTGCTCCAGTAAACAAATATGGTATTGTTCCCGAAAGTGTCATAACAATCCATCCGAAAGTAACCACAAGATACCCTTCTCGTTTGTTCATTTCCTTGTCATGATTTTTAGTAAACAGCATACAGAGCACACCAATACTCATTACCACAATTCCAGATAGAAATATTTCAAAAGACACACCATCCTTATAAATATAGCTCATTAAAGATGCTAAGAGCATAAAGCCACCGTTGCAAAGTAGCAGGAATCCGAAAAAATGAAATATTATTTTGTAGTTAAGTTTCATGTGTAAATATTCAATGCTTTTCAAACGTCATACTTCAACTACATTTAGACTGCGCTCAATGTGACACGTTTAGCACAGGTTTGTGACATCCATTTAATTATTCTCTTGGATATCAAGTTCTAGTTATAGATGTTTCATATTTTTCTAATAGAAAAAACTTTCAACTTTTTTAATAGACTGAGGCAAGCAACAAACCACTATTCTATCTTTTGCTTCAATAGTGAAGTCTCCCAAAGCGATGAGCCCTTTCCCGTCTCTAATAACACCTCCTATAATTGCTGTACGTGGAAAATTTAAAGTCTTAATCTTTCTATTACAAATTTTAGATTCTGGATTAACAACAAATTCAAGAAGTTCTGCATCCATACTATTAAGCCTTGTCATGGCAACAACATCGCCTTTTCTAATATATCTAAATATATTATTTGCTGCTAATAATTTCTTGTTTATTAAGGTATCGATTCCTATAGAATGAGATAACTCAAAATAATCCATATTTTCAACAAGAGCTATAGTTTTTTTAACACCTCTTGATTTTGCTACCAAACACGACATGATGTTTGTTTCAGAGTTTCCAGTAATAGAGATAAATGCATCCATATCTGCTATATTTTCTTCGTCTAACAGTTCTACATTTCTTCCGTCTCCGTTAATAACAAGAGTGTTTGGCAACTCGTCTGCCAAATCAAACGCCCTATCTCTATCCTTCTCTATTAATTTTATATTGAATTTATTATCTGTTAAGGCTCCTGCTGTTTTAGATCCAATACGCCCTCCACCAAGAATCATAACATTCTTAATATCTGTTTTACGCTTACCAGTTAATTTACATATTTCTTCATCACCTCCTTTTGAAGTCATAAATACAACATGGTCATTTTCTTCTAAAACCGTATCTCCTCTAGGTATAATGGTTAAATGTGAGCCATAACGTTGAATTGCTATAGGAGCGAAATGTAAATCTGGAATTAATTGCGCAGCGTCTTTAACCGATTTTCCAACTATTTTTGCAGTCTTAGATAAGTTTAGACCTAACATAGTTAAGGCACCATCTTCAAACTCGTATGTATCGCTAAAAACGGACTGATTTAATAGCAATTCTATTTCGGCCGCTGCCAAAGATTCAGGAGAAATAAGCTCGTCGATTCCAAATTTTGTGAACCCAACCTCTTCTTTTAAATCTATAAATTCTGTATTTGAAATTCTGGCTATTGTTTTTTTAGCTCCTAATTGCTTGGCCAGAACACAAGCTGTAATATTAGTAGCTTCTGATGATGTTACGGCTATAAATAAATCGGTATTTTTTATCCTACAATCTTTCAAAATAGCGATAGATGTAGCATCTCCCTTGACTACTTTAATATCCAAATGCGTATCTGCATAAGTTAAGCTGCTCTTTTTACTGTCTATTAAAGTTATTTCTTGAGATTCGTAAGATAATAATTTTGCTAAATGAAATCCGACTTCACCTGCTCCAGCAATAATAATCTTCATTTGGTAATATTAAGTGTAAAGATGAGCAAATATAATTTATTTTTAGGGAATTGTAGTTGAAATGTATTTCTTTGCAGCACCAAACTAATTATATACTATTTCTGGTGTTAAATTGCATATAAAGAAAATGATTGTTTTTGGATGGGGCGATTTAACAATATAGATAGTATTTAGTCAAATTTATTGATGTCAAGAAAAGTAAAGCCTTATAAAGATAGTGATTTAAGCAAAAAAGAACAGGTCACTAAAATGTTTGATACTATCTCCAAGGAGTACGATGGTCTTAATCGTGTTATCTCTTTTGGTATAGATATAAAATGGCGAAAAAAGGTCGTTGCCATTGTTGCAAAACAACAGCCAGAAAATGTTCTAGATATTGCCACAGGTACTGGTGATTTGGCTATTAATTTAGCGCAAACTAAAGCTTCAAAAATTATTGGGCTCGACATAAGTCCTGGAATGCTTGACGTTGGGCGCCAAAAAATCAACAAAAAGGGGTTAGACAATACCATTGAAATGGTTTTGGGCGATTCTGAAAATTTACCTTTTGACGAGAATACTTTTGATGCTATTACTGTTGCTTTTGGCGTACGAAATTTTGAAAACCTTGACAAAGGCCTTGCTGAAATTTTACGTGTATTAAAACCCAATGGTATTTTTGTGATTTTAGAAACTTCAGTCCCAACAAAGACTCCGTTTAAACAAGGCTATAACATTTACACCAAAGGCATTATGCCTCTAATCGGAAAATTATTTTCTAAAGATAAAATTGCTTATTCTTACTTAAGTGAATCTGCTTCTGTATTTCCATATGGAGAAGCATTGAACAATATTTTGAATAAAATTGGGTTTATTAAAGCGGAAGCTTTACCGCAAACATTTGGTGCAGCGACTATATATACAGCAACTAAGCAATAATATGAAGAGAGTACTTTTAGTTTTATCATTAATAATTTTGTCGCAAACCGCATCTGCTCAACTATTTAGCAAGAAAAAAATCCAAAACAATCAAAATGTTGATAAGGACAAATATTCTTGGGGTTACTTTCTTGGGTTTAATAGCTACGATTTCAACTTTGATTACAAACAGAATTTAAAAGATATCCAAACCACTAAAACACTTGGTTTTAGTGTAGGTCTTATTGGAAACATGCGTATTAATGAATATCTAGATTTAAGATTAGAGCCAGGATTATTTATTTCTGCGCGTGACTTAGTCTATGATGAAAGCTATTTTAATGGTGTTTCTTTTAACCCTTCAGATTTATTTAGAGAAGTACGTTCTACTTATATTCATATTCCGTTATTATTAAAAATATCTACCAAGCGTGTAAATAACATTAAACCATTTATAGTAGGTGGTTTTTCTACAGCATTAAACCTGTCAAGTAATGAAGATAATCCTGATGATAATCGTAATGGTCAATTTAGGACTAAAAAAGGGGTATTGTTTTATGAGTTAGGGGCAGGTATAGACATCTTTTTGCCTTGGTTTAAATTCACACCTTCAGTGCGCGGCATTTTTGCTATTAATGATGAGCTAGTTAGAGATGTTGACCCAAATAGCCCATGGACCAGCAACATAGTAAGTATGAAAACCAGAGGCTTGTTTATTAACTTTACGTTTCAATAAACTTCCTTTTAAATTCGCTTAGTAAAATTGCAGCTGCATTAGCCACATTTAAACTTTCAGTCACTTTTAAATCACCAAAACGTGGTATAGAAATTCGCTGTGTAATTTGGTTTTCAATTTCCTTACTTATACCATTTGCTTCATTACCTAAAACTAAAATTCCCGAGTTGGGTAAACCCATATTATAAACATTAACACCATCCATAAAGGCACCAAACTTTTCTGAACTTTGAATAGATAACAATTCGCTTAAATTTTGATAAGATACATTCACTCTGTTTATTGACCCCATAGTAGCTTGAATAACTTTTGGATTGTAGCAATCTACAGTTGCATTATTACAAACTAAATCTTGAACACCAAACCAGTCGCACAACCTTATAATAGTGCCTAAGTTTCCTGGATCTCTTACATCATCTAAGGCAACTACAAGCTTACTAAAATCTATTGCTTGCGGTTTAGGAATTTTAAATACTGCCAATGCTGTATTTGGATTTTTAAGAAAGCTGATTTTTTTAAGCTCATTATCAGAGATTTGGGTTAGCAAATCATCTGAAACATCAAACTCTAACGTAGTTGTATATAGGTGGTTCAGTTCCAAATTGGAGTGTAACAGTTCAAAAATGGTCTTCTTCCCTTCAGCAACAAAAAGCTGATATTGTTGACGATACTTTTTCTGTTTTAAACTCGTTATAAGTTTTATTTGGCTTTTACTTAGCATTCAAACTATAATTAAATTAACATTTTAAAGTTATATTAAATTTATACTAACATTGCCTCTGATACATTTATTTTTTACTATTTTTTTTCTAAGTAAATAGTGTATTTTTGAAACTGTACTATATAACTCTAACTTATTTCTATTTAGTTGAAACAATCGCTTGCAAAAATATCAATATTTATAGTAATAATTAGTGCAATCACCTCTTGTAATGTTGTTAAGCGCGTTGGCAAAGATCAACATTTATTAACTCAAAATTCCGTTTTTGTTGATGGAAAAAAGAATGCGACCGAAGAAATTAATAATTTATTATATCAACGCCCTAATAATAAATTATTAGGTATCCCTTTGCGCTTACATATATACAATTTAGCCAGAAACGATAGAGATTCTTTATTTGAAATTTGGCTTGACAAAAACCCCAAACGTCGCACACGCTTAACCAAAAAACTGTCTAAAAAACAATTAAACCAACTTAAGACATCTTCAGTTGGATTTAATAACTGGTTACGTAAAACTGGTGAAGCACCCGTAATTGTTGATAGTTTAAGAACTGAGAAATCTAGAGCAAATCTTGAAAAATATTATTTTAAACGTGGGTGGTTTGATAGGGAAGTTAGCTTTAAAATAAAAAGAGATAGTAACCAAAGGGCAACTGTCAATTACAATATTAATACTAGGGATCCATACATATTAGATTCTATCTCATCAAATATTGAATCTCCTATAATAGATTCCCTTTATCAAATAGAAAAAAAAGCATCCTTGTTAGTTTCAGGAAATCAATATATAGAAGATGATTATACAAATGAACGGGAACGTCTAACCGATGCTTTCAGAAACTCTGGAGTCTTTCACTTTTCTCAAGATAATATCAGATTTGAAATCGACACCATTGGCACAAGTAAGAAAGTAAACAATATTGTACAAATAAGAAACAGAGAAATTCGTAATGAAGATTCGGTGTCACGAGAGCCATTTAAGATTTACAAAATAAAAAATGTAAATATTTATACCGACCAATCCTTTGAAAATGAAAACGAACCATTTTCAGATTCAATAACTTATCAAGGCTACAATTTATTTAGCCATAGCAAAATGCGGTATAGCCCAAAAGCACTTGTTGATGCCATATTTATTGCTAAAGACAGCATATTTCGGGATATTGACCGCACAAATACATATCGCCACATAAACCAATTACAAACGTTTAAATACCCAAAAATAGATTATCCGGAAAATTCAAATGATACTACCTTGACTGCAAATATTTTCTTATCTCCTAGAAAAAAATACGGTTTAGGTTTTGATGTAAACATCGCTCAAAGCAATATACAATCTATTGGACTTTCGTTTAATACTTCACTTTTAATAAGAAATGTTTTTAGAGGCTTCGAAACACTAGAAATTTCAGGTCTTGGAGCTATTGGAGCATCAAAGGATGGTGCGACTAATAACAATCAATTTTTTGATATTAATGAAATTGGTGCAGATATAAAGTTAACTATACCACGATTCTTTTTTCCTTTTAATACTAAAAAAATCATTCCTAAGCACATGTCACCGAGTACAAGAATTAGTTTAGGGTTTACCAGTCAGACTAACATTGGTCTTGATAAGCAGACCGTAAACGGGATCTTTAATTACCAATGGAAACCATCTCAAACGGTTACCAACAGTATTGATCTTTTTAGTACCCAATATGTACTTAATAAAAACCCAAAAAATTATTTTGATGTATATCAAAATTCTTTTAACAGTCTAGAAAATATTGCTCTAAACACTTATAATACACCTGCAGAGTTTATTACTACAAACAACAATGGAAATCTAGAATTAGTTGAAAATCGGGCAGATGATTTTATTAACTTAGTATTGCAGGATTTAACTTTTCAATCCTCAAATCCTAATGACTATCAAAACGTAAATAATATTAAAGAGCGTAAAAGTAGATTAACAGAAGACAACCTTATTTTTTCTACAAACTTTAGCTATGTAAAAGACAGACGGGAAAGTTTAATTGATAACGATTTTTCAATATTTCGTTTTAAATTAGAATCGGCTGGGAATTTACTTACCTCTATTTCAAAATTAGCTGGCATTAAAAAAAATGTTGATAATGAATATGATTTGTTTGGCGTTACTTATTCTCAATATATAAAAACCGAGTTAGACTATATAAAACATTGGAACATTGGCAGAAATAATGTGTTTGCTGTTCGTGGTTTCTTTGGTATCGCGATTCCTTATGGCAATTCTAATAGCATTCCTTTTTCAAAAAGTTTCTTTGCAGGCGGTGCTAACGATAATCGTGCATGGACGGCCTACGATTTAGGCCCTGGAAGTTCAACTAGCAATAATGAATTTAATGAAGCCAATATGAAACTTGCTCTGAGTGTAGAACATCGTTTTAACCTATTTGGGAATTTAAACGGTGCACTTTTTGTTGATGCTGGAAATATTTGGAATGTTCTAGATAGCGAAGAAGACCCTAACGCGACTTTCAATGGCTTAAAATCTTTAAAAGATATTGCCGTTGGTTCTGGTTTTGGTCTACGTTATGACTTTGGTTTTTTTATACTTCGAAGTGATATTGGCTTTAAAGCATACGACCCTTCTTATAGGGATAAGAATAGATGGCTCAACGATTTTAACTTTGCAAATGCCGTTTATAATATTGGTATAAACTACCCTTTCTAAGTCATTTTTTTGAACTATGCTCTATAACGTTTGCGTGCTTTTTTCAGTTTTTCGAGAGCGATGTGCCATGTTAATTGTTTAAAAAATGTTTACTTTTGAGTTTTCAATATCATCCATAAAAATCACTAAAAAATGGAACATAATATTAAAGCCGGAGTTGCTACTGGGAGAGAAGTTCAAGACATTTTCAAACTTGCAAAATCAAAAAATTTCGCCTTACCAGCGGTCAACGTTATTGGATCAGACAGTATTAATGGCGTTTTAGAAACTGCTCGCGATTTAAATGCCCCAGTAATTATTCAATTTTCTAATGGTGGTGGTGCTTTTAATGCTGGGAAAGGCTTATCTAATGAAGGTCAAAAAGCAGCTATTACTGGATCTATTGCAGGAGCAAAACATGTACATTTAATGGCAGAAGCATATGGTGTTCCTGTAATTTTACATACCGATCACTGTGCAAAAAAATTATTACCATGGATAGATGGTTTGCTAGATGCTAGCGAGCAACATTTTGCAGAAACGGGAAAGCCTCTTTACAGTTCTCACATGATTGATTTAAGCGAAGAGCCTATAGAAGAAAATATTGAAATTTGTAAGCAATACCTTGAGCGTATGAGCAAAATGGGAATGACTCTTGAAATTGAGCTTGGTATTACAGGTGGTGAAGAAGACGGTGTAGATAATAGTGATGTTGACGAATCTAAACTATACACACAACCCGAAGAAGTAGCTTATGCTTATGAAGAATTAAGCAAAGTAAGCGACCAATTTACAATTGCAGCCGCATTTGGTAATGTACACGGTGTTTACAAACCTGGAAATGTAAAATTGACGCCAAAAATTCTAAAAAACTCACAAGAACATATTTCTGAAAAATATAATGTAGCACACAATCATATCAATTTTGTATTTCATGGTGGCTCTGGTTCTACAGTCGAAGAAATTAGAGAAGCCATTGGCTATGGTGTTATTAAAATGAATATTGATACAGACATGCAATATGCCTTTATGAGTGGTATTCGTGATTATATGAAAACTAATGAAGCCTATTTACAGTCTCAAATTGGTAATCCTAATGGTGCCGATGTCCCTAACAAAAAATACTACGATCCTAGAAAATGGCTACGTGAAGGCGAAAATACTTTTGTAACGCGTTTAAAGAAAGCCTTTGAAGATCTTAACAATGTAAATACACTATAGGTCAATTTAGCATAACTCCTTAACCAACAAAATTATAACAAAAGCTTCTCTTTAAATGTGTTATTTAAAGAGAAGCTTTTGCATTTGGTTATTAAAATTATGTAGCTTTGCACACTAACTAATAATTAAATTACCTTATGGCTTGGTTTAAACGAAAAGACAAAGGAATACAAACACCTACTGAGGCAAAGAAAGATACTCCTAGAGGACTATGGTATAAATCTCCAACAGGAAAAGTCATAGATACTGAAGAATTAGAGAAAAATTATTACGTAAGCCCAGAAGATGGCTACCATGTTCGTATTGGGAGTAACGAATATTTTGATATTCTTTTTGATGATACTTATAAAGAGTTAAACGAAAATCTCACATCAAAAGACCCTTTAAAATTCGTTGACACTAAAAAATACCCAGACAGATTAAAAGCCGCAACCGAAAAAACAAAATTAAAAGACGCTGTACGAACTGCCGTTGGAAAATCTAAAGGGAATGACCTGGTTATTGCTTGTATGGATTTTAGTTTTATTGGTGGGTCTATGGGAAGTGTAGTTGGCGAAAAAATTGCAAGAGCTGCAGATTATGCACTACAAAATAAATTGCCATTTATGATTATTTCAAAATCTGGTGGTGCACGTATGATGGAAGCTGCTTTATCATTAATGCAATTGGCAAAAACTTCGGCTAAATTAGCACAATTAGCAGACGCAAAAGTACCATATATCTCATTATGCACAGACCCAACAACGGGAGGTACAACAGCATCTTTTGCTATGTTAGGAGATATTAACATTAGTGAACCAGGTGCCTTAATTGGTTTTGCCGGGCCACGTGTTGTTCGTGATACTACAGGTAAAGAGTTACCAGAAGGATTCCAAACTGCAGAGTTTGTGTTAGAACATGGTTTCCTTGATTTTATTACACATAGAAGATATTTAAAAGACAGAATTAATCAATACATCGATTTAATTTTAAATCAACCTTTAAGAGCATAAAAAAAGCGAGCCAAATGGCTCGCTTTTTTTATGGACAAAATTTCATTTTATAAGTTTAGTTAAGTATAATATCTTTAACTGTACCATCATTAAATGTAAAGGTTGCAGCGTTATCACAATCACCCTCACCATAATCAAATACACCAGAAAAATTTGTACGCTCGGCATTAATAGCACCGCTAACAAAATAACGACAAATAACTTCTCTTCGTAACGGGATAATCACTTCGTAAGTATGTGTGTTTCCGTTTCTAAATGTTGATGTCCAATTTCCAGTAATCTCAAACACATTATCACTCCAAATACCACTACCATGACCTTCAACCCATTCTCTGTTTTTAGTCCCTGTTCTTGAAGCTTCGGCACCACTTGGCCAAATAACCGTTAAATCTACTGTTCTTGTAAATTGCGGGTTTCCGTTATTGTTAGAGCGCTGTCTTAATATTG
>Ga0316205_10005431_pt1 | contig 10556 bp, 5 predicted proteins | sample 3monthpyrite_MG_FD_204941 | JGI IMG/M metagenome (GOLD analysis project Ga0316205, IMG submission 204941) | Microbial mat bacterial communities from mineral coupon in-situ incubated in ocean water Damariscotta River, Maine, United States -... | ecosystem: Environmental > Aquatic > Marine >...
CACTGGATGGTGTCACACGAACCGTTACTGTTAATCTTGATGCGACGACCGACTTAAACGGAGATGGACCTGTTGACGCACTGGATACTGTGTTTGCAGTTCAGTCTGCAATTGACGCTGCTTTTTCTACAGCAGGCGATCCATCAGCAACGATTGCACTGAATGCTAATAACTTAAGTATTACATCAGATTCAACCGGGCCAAACAGTTCTCTTGCAATAGCTAACTCAGATGTAACAGCTATTGCGCAGTTTGGTAACGATGGCTTAACGGCAACCGGTGATACCTTTACCGCTAATGTCGTTTTTAAAGATGCGGTGTTGCCAGCGACGGGTATCCTTTTTGATGTGCTGGACGCAGCGGGTAATCCATTAACAGATAACAGCGGAACGGTTTTGCAGGATATCGCTTACAGCTCAGGTACCACAATCAGTGTCGGTGCATGGACAGCGAGATTAACAGGTAGTGCGGTTGCAGAAGATCAGTTAAACATCAGCAGAAATAATGATGCAACTCAGGATAACCGTAACGGCATTGATTTGTCATTGCTTGAAACCCGATCATTTCTTGATTCGGGTACATCTACATATTCTCAGGCATACGGTGCATTAATTGCCGAAGTTGGTACGCAAACTTCACAGATAGAAATCAACCGTGATGCAGAAGATGTATTGTTAGATAATTCAATTGGAAGACGCGAAGAAACATCGGGAGTAAATCTCGATGAAGAAGCCGCCGATCTGATTCGTTATCAGCAAGCGTATACAGCGATAACCCGTGTTATTCAGACCGCACGAACCATTTTTCAGTCCATCATTGATGTTGTGTAAGGAAATGTAATGAGAATATCCACATCATTTTTCTACTCACAGGGCCTTAAAAATATGCTCGATCAGCAGGCTAAGTTACTGCGTGTTCAGGATCAGTTAGGTCAGGGTGTAAAAAATCTGTCGCCGTCAGATGACCCCAGTGCTTCGGCACGTGTGCTAGGACTGAATCAGTCGATTACAAAAATTGATCAGTATGGTGAAAATGCTATTTATGCAAAACAGCGTCTCGAGCTTGAAGAGTCAACCTTAGACAGTGTCAGCCTGGTGTTGCAGCGGGTAAAAGAATTGTCTGTTCAGGCAGGTAATATCGGTACCGGGGATATTCAAACACGTAATGCGATTACTTCTGAAATTAAACAACGTATTGATGAGTTATTAAATCTGGCTAATACCCGTGACGTAAATGGTGATTATTTATTTTCTGGTTTCAAATCTAAGACACAACCGTTTTTTACTGATGGTGCCGGTAGCTATACTTACAATGGCGATCAGGGACAAATGAAAATAAAAATCGGTAATACCCGTCAGGTTGCCGTTAGTGATTCCGGTGCAGATGTGTTCCAGAAAGTAAGACTGGGCAATGGAGACTTTTCAGTAGATCAGGGTCTTGTTAATACAGGCACGGGCGTTATTACTCAGGGTTCTGTCAGCAGCAGTAAAGATTTTGTTGCGCATGATTATATGATGCAGTTTAGAAAAGTGGATGAATTATATTCTGCAAAATTCACAACAGCTGTGGTGCCAGCAAGTATTGATTACTCAGGCGCGCCAGCCACTTTTGATATCAGTGTTAATGATGCAGCACCGGTTGCAGTTAACTTTAATCAGGACATGACAGGTCAGCCACCTCTGGTTGTTGCAAAAGCAGTCGCTGCACAAATTAATACCGATGTCGGCAGAGAAGTCGTTAAAGGCTATGTTGATGCCAGTGGCAATATGGTTCTGGAAACACTGGAGAAGAATGGTGAATCCAGCAATATGACTTTTTCAAATCTTGGTGGTACTGCTGCCGGTTTAGGTATTGCCGCAATTAATGTAACAGGCACAAACCCTCCGCTCGATGCGGAACGATTTTTTGATATTATAGATCTGACGTTATCACCTGGTTCAATAACAACTGCAGACATTGGTGCAGCCGGTGTTGATATTTTTGATGCGGATCAACCCGCAGTTATTACAGGCGCAGCAGATTTATCATTGGGTGCAGATTTTGATACGGGTGCACCGACAACAATTTCATTAAATGTAAACGGCGATATTCAAACACTTAATCTAAGTGGCGTACACAATGCGGCAAATGTAACAGCGTATCTACAGTCAGAAGTTAATACGGCTTATGGTGAAGATGCTGTGATTGTTACCAGAAATGGCGCCGGCAATATTATTTTCACAACCGAAGAGGCAGGATCAGATATTGATCTGGAAGTGCTGGGTTTCAGTAATAATGTATTGGGCTTAGTGGCTAATGATTATGACAGTGGTGTCAGCAGAAATAATCAGCTTTCGATATTTATTGATGGAAGCAATAAGCCAGTAGATATTGAGCTGACGGCTGGACTTGGTATTACTGCAGCTGCTATTGCAGCTGAAATTAATGCGGCAACAGGTTTAAATGCAACAGCGCCAAACTCTCCGGTAACCAATGAAATAGAGATCAACTCGGATCAGTTTGGACAAACAGATTCAGCAAGTCTGGTTTTTCAGGGTAATGCGCTTGAAACACTGGGTATTAATAGTGTGAATACTATTGTCGGTCAGCCAGCACGTGAGTTTAGTGCTGATACCAGTTTTGTTTTTGACGGACATGAAGTGAGTCTCGAAGGCGAACCGGAAGGTGAAGATGTATTCACTGTTAAGGCAAGTCGTTATCAGGATATTTTTACCAGCCTGCAAGGTCTGGTAGATAATCTCGAAAACCCACCGAATGATGAAAATGGAGCCAGCCGACTGGCTCAACTTGGTCAGGCTGTGGGTAATGCGCTGGAAAATATAGGCCAGTCGCAAGAAGGTATTGTTGATGTTCGAACCGGAATTGGTGCCAGACTTAACAGTATAGAAAGTCAGGAAGATCAGAATTTCGCACAACAAAACCAGTTACAGAAAGTACGTTCGGATCTGGTTGATCTGGATTACGCTGAAGCTATTTCACAGCTAAATTTTCAAATGACCGCATTACAAGCAGCTCAGCAAAGTTTTGCGCAAGTACAGCAACTATCGTTATTCGATTTTCTCTAGTTAAAATAAAGAGTTACCATGCTATTTTTGAAATAAAAGTAGCCAACAAATCAATCATTTAATCCATTCGCCATTAAAGATTTAACTCAACTGGCCGCAACCTGATTAGTAGAGCTGTAAAAAGTTCACATACAGGTTTGGCGAAAAGTTTGCACTCGATAAGCCAAAATCCTGCCTTGTATCATGCTATTCGGAAAACCGAAGGTATGGTTGTGTCCGTTTGTGTTGCTGTTAAACAGCAGATGAGCCAGATTTATCAGGAAAAAATATATGAATGTTACTAGATATTTTTCCAGAGAAAGAATGACAAGCTCAGGTTAACTATTTTGCCGCAAGTCATTAATACAAACTTCGCGTCATTAAATGCACAACGAAATCTGGGGCATTCACAGAATAAGCTTCAGGTTTCATTGCAGCGTTTATCCTCAGGATTACGCATTAATAATGCAAAAGATGATGCTGCTGGGTTGGCTATTTCGGATCGGTTCACCACACAGATTCGTGGTCTTGGGCAAGCGAGCCGAAATGCAAATGATGCCATTTCGCTTGCACAGACTGCCGAGGGTGCGTTACTCGAAACAACCAATGTCCTTCAGCGTATACGGGAACTGGCAGTGCAGTCTGCAAACTCAACTAACGTATCGTCTGATCGTATTTCGTTACAATCTGAAATTAATCAGCTGCTTTCTGAACTTGATCGTATTTCCAGCACAACATCCTTCAATGGACTTAAGCTTCTTGATGGATCTTTTGCGGCACAAACTTTCCAGGTAGGTTCTGAATCAAATCAGACCATCAATCTAACCGTCTCAGGTGCAACGGCAGATTCACTGGGTATCAATAAAATATCTACAAGTAATTCTATAAATGGTAATGACATTAACGGAATGGCAAATTCAACGCATTCCGGTTTTATGCTGACAGCGGGTAATGCTTTTGCGGGAACTGCATATGCTAATGTTCAGGATAACGATAATGTTCAAACACCACAGACTATTACCGCGACAGATTATTTTGGCAATACCACGACAGTAGGTATTGATATAACACATGGTAGTACCAATAACCTTATTAATAAATTAAATACCTTAACGGGTGTAACCGCTGTTGAATCAAAAACCAATACCGCTATTCTGGATTTTTCATCAACACTTGTTGAAAATAATGATGAGGTTAGTTTTACGATCAGAGGTTTTGGAATACACGCAGTTTCGTTTAACAGAGATACTGAAAAATATACAAAGTTAGAAGATCAGGTTGCTGCAGAAATTAATACACTTCCTGATAACAGTAATATTGTTGCCGCTGTCAATAATGCGGGTGAAGTTGTTCTTACAAGAGAGATCACATCTACGTCATCAGCCATTGGCATAGAAAACTTTATCGTCAATGAAAGTGCGAGCATTCAAATCGATAGCTTTACAGAAGGAACTGACAATGCGGGCACGATGCAGTTTACAATGGCGGCGGCTGCGTCAACCATATCGTTTGTAATTGATGATACTGATCAGGTCACTACCGCATCAAACTTACTATCAGCATTGCAGGCAGATGCTAACTACGGTTCCAGTTTTGAAGCTAAATTAAATACGTCCGGTAATGCGGTGATAATCCATGCCATAAAAGGTGAAGTCATTGATATTTCAGCTATCACTGATGGTAATGGGGCCAATAGTGACGAAGGCTTTACTATTGCAGCACTTGATGCGGGTACAACAATCGGCGGCGCGGGTGCTGGTGCAGTCACCGCAGCCAGCGCAGCGGTCACCATCGATGGTACAGATGTCGATGTAACAATGATTTTTGAGCATTTGACGTTAACAGAAGATGCAAATGACTCTGCACGGAAGATGAATAATGTTGATGTCATGCTGGAGACTGGTTATTCGATTACCTCAACAGTCATTGGCACCGGGAGTATTCTGGACAACTCAGCACCTGGCATCGCTGCGCCTATAACACGATATGGCAATGCTGATATAGGTGATGGCAATAATGTGGCCGAACAGACGCTGACAATTAATGGAGAAGTATCTGCTTCAATTGACGTCTTAGCTCAGTCATCAGCAGACATCATAGCGGCACAAATTAATTCGATTTCTAGTGTTACCAGTGTAACGGCGACTGCACGTACGACGGCAATCATTGATAACTTAAGTGCTGATGGTGTTGTTTCATTTACAATGAATGAATTGTCTGTGTCTGCGAATGTAGAAGCCTCCGATTTAAGTTCACTGGTGACAGCGATTAATGATCAGAGTGGTAAATCTGGCGTGACTGCCGTTCTGAGTCGCGATGGCGCTTTAATAAATTTAGAGCATTCAACGGGCAAAGACATCAGTATTGCTGACTTTTCTAGTACTTCTGCAGTAGATGGTGCTGGTGGTGCTACAGTGACGATGGACTTAACCGGAAGCGCGGGAGGTGCAACGACATTACAAGCCGGAGGTATTAATGCCGGTACTCGTCATTCTTCGATTGTGGGTGGTGAAATTGAATTCAAATCGACAGCTGGATATTTCAGCGTCAGTACCGATTTAACTGAACTGACAAACGGATTATTCTCAGGTGAATCTGATCAGCTGCAAGCCAGTGAAAATAAATCTGTTAGAAGTATTGATATCAGTACAATCGAAGGAGCCACGGCAGCCATTGATATTGCAGATGGTGCACTGGCATCGGTCAATAGTATTCGCGCAAATTTGGGTGCAGTTCAGAACCGGTTTGAATCGACAATATCAAATTTGTCTAAATCGGTGGAGAACTTAAGCGCTGCACGTAGTCGAATTCAGGATACCGATTTTGCTGCTGAAACGGCTATTTTGACTCGTCATCAGATTCTTCAGCAAGCAGGTGTTGCAATGCTTGCGCAGGCAAATTCATTACCTCAGCTAGTTCTGAGCTTACTGTTATGAGCTCTGGGTCTATAAAAACACTGTCTCAGCTTCTTAAATCTGTCGATTTTTCAACAAATTCAACGATTGGGTTGATAATAAGTCCAATAAAATCATACGGTTATGTATTTAATTCTAAAATTCAAATTTATTTAATAAAAACCCTAAAGTTATTATCAACTGTACCGCTAACTTATTTAACGAAGAAACATTCAATAAATATTCGCTTTAGTTAAGTCTCAATCACTTCCGTTGACTTAATAGCGACGGAAGATAATTAGGAGAGCACCATGCCTCAAGTCATTAATACAAACTTCGCGTCTTTGAACGCACAACGTAACTTAGGTCGTTCACAGAATGAACTGCAAACTTCTTTGCAACGTTTGTCTTCAGGCTTACGTATCAATAGTGCGAAAGATGATGCGGCGGGTCTTGCGATCTCGGATCGATTCACTACACAAATTCGTGGTCTGGGTCAGGCGAGTCGAAATGCAAATGACGCGATCTCTTTAGCGCAGACGGCTGAAGGTGCACTGGCTGAGTCTACTAACATCCTGCAACGTATTCGTGAGTTATCAGTTCAGTCAGCTAACTCAACTAACTCAGCTTCTGACCGTCAGGCATTACAGTCTGAGGTTAATCAGCTGGTTTCAGAATTAGATCGTATTTCAAACACCACATCTTTTAATGGTCTGAAATTACTTGATGGTTCATTCACTGCTCAAACCTTCCAGGTGGGTGCAGAAGCTAATCAAACAATCAACGTTTCTGTTGAAGGTGCAACGGCTGATACTTTAGGTATTAATAAAGTTGACACTAATAACGAAACACTGGGTATTTCAAATGCAACTAGCAGTGCGATTGTTGCTAATACCAGTCAAGTTATTACAGCAGCTGGCGGTTATTCTGATACCACTACCAGTCAGGCAGTCACTGTAACGGATATTGATGGTAATGTATCGACTGCAGCTTATACAGCAGCAGCTAGTCAGGCATCAACTATCGCTACAGATTTAACTGCAGACTTCGTAGCTGCGGGCATTACTAATGTTACTGCTACAGCTGTAAATGAAAACTCAGCTGTATTAGATGTATCTGGAACTACGATTACTAACGGTGACTCAGTCGTCTTTAATCTGAATGATGGTGCAGGTTCTGGTACTACGACTGCGGTTGTCTTTAGTCGTGATACTTCAGTATATGCAAACTTTGAGGATCAGTTAACTGCAGAAATTAATGCAGTAAGTACAGCAACTCAAAATACTGCCGAAGTAACCGGAACAGGAGAGGTAACTATCTCAAATGCAACGGGTGCAAATATTGGTTTTGCAGACTTCGAGGTAATTGAGCAGCAATCATATACTATCGATAACTTCGTAAATGATGGAGCAGAAACAGTATCTTTCACAATTGCTGGTGCTGATGCGGCTATCTCATTTGCTGCAACTGGTACACAAACTGGTGATGCTAGTGCATTGTTAGCGGCATTACAGGCAGACACTGCATATGCTGGTGTTGCTGGTGGTAGTGCAGATTCGTTCCGTGCAGAACTCACAGCTGATGGTACTGGTGTCACTATTATCGGTATGGATACAGCTGCTGCGCCAGCAACAACCTCTTTAACTGTCGCTGCTGTTGCTGGTAGTGTAGGTAATGCTGGTTTTGATCTGACTGTTGCAGGCAGTGGTACAACTGCTGATGGTGGTACTGCTACAGTTACATTACTAGAAGGTACTCTTGCAACTAGTGTAATTGCTGCAACTGCTGAAGTGCAGACTATTTCATTCGAAGGTGCAACTCTGACTGAAGGCGCTACTGATAGTGCAACTAAAATTGCTACTGTTGAGCTTGCTCTTGATCCGGGTGTAAGTATTACGTCTAACCAGGCAGCTGCTACAGGTGGTTTATTTGATATTGCTGGTGGTGGTACTGCAGTAACTGCCAATGGTGTTGGTGAGGCTGATCTGACTAATGGTAATAACGTTGCTGCCCAGACACTGACCATTAATGGTGAAATATCGGGTACAGTTGATGTGGCAGCGAATTCAGATGCTGAAACTATTGTTGCGCAGATCAATGCAATTTCTGATAGCACCGGTGTAGCAGCTACTGCCAGAACAACAGCAACTATTTCAAATTTAAGTACTGATGGCGTTGTTTCATTCTCTTTAAATGGAACAGACATCTCTGCGAATGTTACAACGGGTGATTTAACGTCTCTGGCACAAGCCATAAACGACCGCACGGGTGCGACTGGTATCACTGCAAAATTAAGTCTTGATAATGCATCTTTAGAGCTGACTCATGATACAGGTGAAAACATCTCAATTCTGGACTTTGATAGTTCGGTGGCTACTGCAGGCGCTGGTAATACATCAGTAACGCTGGACGTAACAGGCACAACGGGTAATGCAACTGAGTTAGTAGCTGGTGGTGTGTTTGCAACGACTCGTGATTCAGTGGTTGTTGGTGGTGAGATTGAGTTCAAGTCTAATGGTGGTTATTTCAGTGTTAGTTCATCAATCGCTCAGGTAGATGGCGCATTGTTCACTGGTGATGCTTCTGACCTGCAAGCGAGTAACAATGAGACGGTTGACTCAATTGATATCAGCACAGTGGCTGGTGCAAATGATGCAATCGACATTGCTGACGGTGCCCTGGCAGCGGTTAACAGTATTCGTGGTGACCTCGGTGCGGTTCAAAACCGTTTCGAATCAACCATCTCTAACCTGCAAACTTCGGTAGAGAACCTGAGTGCTGCACGTAGTCGAATTCAGGATACTGACTTCGCTTCAGAAACAGCTAACCTGACTCGTACACAGATACTGCAACAGGCAGGTGTAGCGATGCTGGCTCAAGCTAACTCTTTACCTCAATTAGTACTTAGCTTACTACAGTAAGTTAGGACTAGAGAGTGAGTTAAGGCAATGACAATGATTCAACACTTAAGTGTTCAATCAGCGGACGAGGGATTTTCCCTCGGCCGCGTTGCCGCTTTAGCTCATAAAAGATTAGCCATAAAAGTTTACTGTAAATAGGTGATGATATGTCTTCAGATATCATGAACAATCAGGTAATGAAGGATACATCGGTAAATGTATCTCAGGTCAGTAGCCTGCAAAATTCAAATGCCGCGAAGCGGCAGAATGTTGCAGAGACGAGTGGCACAACATTACCACCTGAATCGAGCCAGGCACTGGAAGCTGCTCAGGAAGCCGTTGCAGAAGTGACTGCTGAAAAAGCACAGGAAGTGGTCGAGCAACTTAATAATCACGCGCAAGCGGTTAACCGTGATCTGCACTTTAGTGTTGATGATGATAGCGGCAGAACAGTGATTAAAGTGATTAATTCAGAAACGGCTGAACTGGTCAGACAAATTCCGTCAGAGGAAGTTTTAAAGCTTTCGCAAACCATTCGCGAAACAGTAGAAGGCAATACAGGAATTATTGTTCAGACGTCGGCGTAGTTGGCCTTAATATTGCACTAGACTCTTTATTAAGAGATCGTTAGTCATTACAGAGGTCAGTTATGCCAACACTTTCAGCATCAGGTATCGGTTCAGGATTAGACGTTAATGATTTGCTCAGGCAAATTGTTGAAGCTGAACGTGCGCCTGCTGAAAATAGACTTAACTTACAGGAAGCAAAAGCACAGGCAGAGATTTCAGCCTTTGGCAGTCTAAAAAGCGCTGTCACCAGCTTTAAAACATCTTTAACATCTCTTAAAACACCATCAGGTTTTTCCGTTAATAAAGTCAGTGTATCTGATCAGTCATTGCTATCGGCATCAGCCAGTTCTATTGCAACGGATGGTTCTTATTCAGTCGAAGTAGAGAGCCTGGCTCAGTCACATAGTCTCGCTACAATCGCCTTTGATTCCCTTGATACTGTTGTTGGTACCGGAACACTTACATTTGATTTTGGCACGACTGACTATACGGCTGCAGAAGGGGTGAATCCGGAATCTTATGATGGGTTTGTTACTAATCCTGATAAATCTTCTCAGACCATTGAAATTACAAATGCTAATAACACCGTCGAAGGATTACGTGATGCGATTAATGATGCCGACATTGGCATTACCGCAAGCGTTGTAGATGACGGAACAGGTTTTAAATTATTAATTACATCAGATGACGCCGGACTGGATAACAGTCTTGAAATAACCGTCAGCGATGCTGACCTGGATGATACAGATGCATCTGGTTTATCTCATCTCGCATTTAATAGTGCTGCAACTGTACTGGATCAAACGCTCGCGGCTTCAGACGCCAGTGTAAAGATTAATGGATTGCAGGTTACGCGAGAAAGTAACACGATCACTGGTGCTATTCATGGTGTAACTCTAAATTTGAAAGCGGCAGACGTTGGTAACCCTACTCAGGTAAGTATCACTCGCGATAGTTCTAATGCTGAAGGAAATATCAATAACTTTGTTACCAAATACAATGAGCTGGTTAAAACTATTGCAGCGTTAACAGAGTTCGGTGGTGCTGAAGGGCAATCGGGATTGCTATTAGGTGACACAACAACAAGAAATATTATCAGCCAGATTAGACGAGAAGTTGGTTCAAGTATCTCTAATAATAGTGTGTTCA
>Ga0316205_10005432_pt1 | contig 10556 bp, 11 predicted proteins | sample 3monthpyrite_MG_FD_204941 | JGI IMG/M metagenome (GOLD analysis project Ga0316205, IMG submission 204941) | Microbial mat bacterial communities from mineral coupon in-situ incubated in ocean water Damariscotta River, Maine, United States -... | ecosystem: Environmental > Aquatic > Marine >...
GTCAAAATTGACGTTTTATGGTGCAATCAACGGCGTAACCGGTTCAGCATATTTACTTGAAACAGATACCGCTACTGTATTATTAGATTGCGGGCTTTTTCAGGGAAGCCGCGAAGAGGAAAAAGGCAATAAAGATGAATTCCCGTTTGATGTAAACAAACTTGATGCCGTTGTTGTCTCTCATGCCCATCTTGACCATTCTGGAAGATTGCCTAAACTGGTAGCTGATGGTTACAGTGGGCCTCTATATATGACAACTCCTACCTGTGAATTGTTAGAGATTATGCTCAAAGACGCTGCATCTCTTCAGGAAAGAGATGCTGAATGGGAAAATAAACGTAGGCGCCGTTCTGGAAAAGTAGAAATTGAGCCGCTTTATACAACTGAAGATGTTGAGGCTGCTTTGGCATTATGCGATGGTTTTAATTATGCCCAGCGCCGTGAAATCGTCAGTGGCGTTGAAGTGTGCTTTCGTGATGCCGGTCATATATTAGGTTCATCTATTGTCGAAGTATTTATTAACGAAGGTGGCGTTGAAAAGAAACTGGTTTTTTCTGGAGACCTTGGAAACAGTTGTGCCGCTTTATTGCGTGACCCCGAAATTGTTGAACAAGCCGATGTATTGTTAATGGAATCAACTTATGGTGACCGTAACCACCGCCCTCTGGATGAAACACTGGATGAATTTGAGAATATCATAGAGGAAGCTTCTAAAAACGGCGGTAATATTATGATTCCATCATTCGCTGTTGGCAGAACACAGGAAATTATTTTCCGACTAGGTGAGTTATACCAGAAAGGTAAATTGAGACACCAGGCTATTTATCTGGATAGCCCAATGGCCATTGCAGTGACTGAAGTTTATCATCGTTATCAAAATATATTTAATGATGAGGATTCTGCAACAATGCAAAAAGGCAAAACAGGTAGCCTGCATTCTTTTTTACCCGCATTGCGTTATACAACCTCGACTGAAGAATCAATGGCACTTAATAAGATTGAATCAGGTGCTATTTTTATAGCTGGTAGTGGTATGTGTACTGGTGGCCGTATAAGGCATCACTTTAAACATAATTTATGGAAACGAAGTGCACATGTCATTATTGTTGGTTATCAAGCTATAGGTACTCCTGGTCGTGCTTTAGTGGATGGTGCTAAAATTTTTCGCCTGGGTAGCGATGAAATTGCTGTAAAAGCACAGATTCATACATTGGGTGGTTTCTCTGCACATGCTAGTCAATCCCAGTTAGTTGACTGGTTAAATAATTTCAAAACACCTCGCCCCAGGCTTTTTCTAGTGCATGGCGAGGCAGACACCAAAGAAGTATTAAAAGAGCATTTGTCACATGAAGGCTGGCAGGCAACAGTCCCCGTATACGGTGAAAGTATAACAATATAATTAGCGTCTAATTCATCTGAAAGTTAAACCATGCATATGTGTAATCTGATTTATTGAAGATTGCACTTACTCTGTGTATGGTTTTTTCTTTTTACACCAATTATATTGTTATCTATTAGAATTATTTAAAAATACTATAAAGTTTCTTCTTATAAATACTATAATAAACATCTACGTTAACAACATCTGATTAAATCGTAAACTTTATGTGAAAGGATATACGAATATGCTTATACGTTCTCTCTTTTTAGCAATATTTCTAATGCCTCCAGTTTCTGCAGTCGCAGCAGAGCAATTTATTGTAAATTTTAAATTGACTCAAGGTAAAAGGGTAATAGAAAGGGATAATTTTTATGTTGAAAAGACACAGCATCTCTGGACCAAAGGTATTAATCGCACCTATGTAAAACTAAGTTGTATTAAGAATAAATCAGGTGAACTAGAAAAAAAGTTTTCAATGAGTGAAATTTTCACGGGATATAGAATTATTCATATACTGGATGGTGATGAGGTAAAACTCACTGTTGTTCGTAAGACTGTAGTACCTGCCTTAAAAGAAATACGAACATTGGCTGATAATGAGTGTAGAGAATTGTCTCCAATCACGACGATTATAACGAAGCAGTATAAGTTATCTACAAAAACGGCTGTAAGCGAGGAGTACGCGTTTGATGATAAGTTGACTTTGCATTTAAAACTTAATGAAATTGCTTCTTCAAAGAACTTATAATTATAAGATATTATTGCTGGCAGGTGGCATTATTAAAGCAAAAAATTAGAACATTATATTAACTTAATTTGCGTTATTTATGTTGCCAGCCATGATATTACTAATCCCAGAATTAAAAATAATGTAATATTTATTTTCCAGTCAATTACAAATAATTTATTTTTTTGATCACTTAAAACATGCTGGTATTGCCTGATTACAAATAAGCCTGAATTATTCCATAAGGTTTTGCTTCTCAGTTTCAAATAAGTTGACAGCTGTTTAGTTGCATGAAATCTTTTTTCAAATGCATGAAAAATATTCGTTATAAAAACTGGTGTGGTATCAGTTGATTCAGGTTTTCTATTTATTTTTCCAGCTGTTAATATCAGTATAGTGATAGAAATACTGATAGCAGCAATAAAAGGATAAACAATATAGGCGTATTGTTGCCATAACGAGGGATTGAGAAGAGCGGTACCTAGTGCCAGGCTGAAAAAACCTGTGAAAGTAATAAGCAACCAGGCAATGGTAATAGGTTCTGTGCCTTGTCTTAACAGGCCCTGTTTAAACATGACTCGTAAGAAAAATTTAAATGTTGCATGTGTAATCGCAGCAACCCCTACCATCTGCATCACAATGCCTGTGATGTAAATATCTTCTCTTGCAGGTAACCATCGTAATAAACCAAGTAAACTCATAGTAACCGGGCCTGCTATTAGTAATAACGTGATGACTCGTGAGCCAGAATTAAAAATGGCTGTTAGCCAGAAGTAAAATGGCCAGATACCTGCTTTGAGAGCGAAGCCGAGTAATACCATGTAGAGATAAACAGATGAAGATGAAATGTTTGACATTGTCTGTCGAACCATTTCGTATTGAAAATGTTCTGTCGTAAATGCAACCAGAAGTAGTGCTTCAAATAAAGCTATATCAGCAGCAATTAAAAAGATCAGATATAAACGTCCGGCGCGTTGAAGAGATTTATCTGCATGCTGTGCTAACAGTCCATAAAAGCCATAACTCATGAGTGTTGAAAAACTGAAAAAACCCACCAGGTCGGTAGTTAACAGAGCACCTAAACTTCCTCCAAGAGTGAGTAGATAAAAAGTAGTGGAATGGCTCAATGAGGGCTGTTCTTTTGTTGGCAATAATATTGTTGCCAGTGCAAACCAGGTCACCACAACTGATCCTAGTATCCAGCGAACATTACTATCAATGGCAAAGCCTGTACCATAAAGCAACCAGGGTATGTTAATTGCTGTATCAACAGGTATAAGCGTAAGCAGGACGGCAGGGATTATTGCCAGATGTCGAGGCGAGGGCAGTCGACTGTGTAGTGACGGTATACTCAGGAGTAGTGGCCAGATTACCGAAATCCACAGTATGCTTGTATAGAATTCTATATTCATGGCTGAAATCATGGCTGGTAGAACTCCCGCACCGAAATTAGTTTCGCCCATTCTAGTGGACTAAAGGGCAGCGTTACGAGTAGACCGGCAGCTAATGCCATCGCAGCAGTAATCAGGGGAGGCAGTAAAAGAGCCCATGCTGCCTCCTTATTACCAAAATCATGTTCGCTCAGCTCTTCATCGGGCCATGACTCGGGTAATGGCATGAACCAGGCTCTATGTAAAATAGGTAAAAAGTAAGCTGCGTTTAACAGACTACTACCGGCTAATACAAATATAACCCAGCTCTGCTCTGTGTTTAGTGCACCCAGACCCAGATACCATTTACTAATGAAACCTGCGATCGGCGGAGCGCCGATCATACCAAAGGCACCAATAGTGAACGCGGCCATAGTCCAGGGCATGCGTTTGCCGACGCCGTTCATTTCACTGATTTTGTGAATGCCCAGAGTTTCAGCCAAATTACCGGCACAGAAAAACAGCGTGATTTTCATCAGGCCCTGATGCACCAGATGAACTACGCCACCGATGGTTGCCATGGGTCCTGCAATGGCTACACCCAGTGCAATATAGGATACCTGACTGACAGTTGAGTAAGCCAGGCGGCGTTTGAGATCGTCCTGGAAAAGGGCTCTTAATGATCCATATATGATTGTGAAAGCCGCCAGCCAGGCTAGTGGGACAAGAACACCCAGTGCGGCAGAAAACTCTACACCAAAGACCTCATAAACAACCCGTATAATACCAAACGCACCGGCTTTAACCACGGCTACTGCATGTAATAATGCGCTCACAGGAGCAGGTGCTACCATCGCCTGAGGTAACCAGCCATGCAGTGGGAAGAGTGCGGCTTTCACGCCCAATCCTGCGATTAACAGGCCGAAGATTGTAATCAGGGCAGGATAATGCTCTTCTCCCAGATTACTGAGGAAACCTTTTGGGGTGAATTCGAGCGAACCGGTTAGGCTATACAGCCATACCGTGCCGACGAGCAGTAAAGCGCCTCCAAAAATAGTATATCGAAGATAGGTTTGTCCAGCCTGGCGAGATGCTTCCGTACCCCTATGCACAATTAATGGGTAGGTTGCCAGAGTGAGTAACTCATAGAACAACAGGAAGGTGATGAGATTACCCGCGAGAGCTACCCCCACGGTTGCTGTGACGCACAGGCTAAAAAATCCGAAAAAGCGACTACGATGAGGCGAGTCTTCAAGATAACCAATGGCGTAAACAGTAGTCACTAACCAGAGTATGGTGGAGAGGCTGACGAATAAAAGTGCTAACGGACCAGCTCGCAGTACCAGTTCAAGATTTGGCAGTAGTGGCAGGCGGGTTTCGTAGTGATATCCGTTGTAAACCCCCCATAACATCCAGCCAACCAGTACGAGTTTGGCCAGCGCACCAAACAGATTGAGTGCAATTCGAAACCGCACCTTTTCTTCTGGTAGACCAAAGATAATCAAACCTGGTAGTAGTGAACTTAATACAACCAGCAGTGGTACCCATGAGTTCCAGTTCATAATCCGAACCCACTGGCTAGATTGATGTCGCTAATGTTTAACATAGCCAAAACAGGTAATGACAGAAATCCCAGCAGCATAGCGCCTATTGCCAGAAGCAGTGCAGACCATTGCATACTCGCAGATACGGACTGTGCTTCATGCGTAATCTGTGCCGGAATGAATGTGTAACCGATCACTTTAAAAATATAAGCAGCTGCCATAAGCCCGCCAAGAATCATCACCGCGGCAAGATCCCAGCGCCCCTGAGTCATTGCAGACTCAAGCAATAACCATTTGCCGATAAATCCACCGCTGGGTGGAATGCCCATAATACTCACTCCGGCTATTGCAAAGGCAGCTGCAGTTAGCGGAAGACGTTGCACCACCCGATCAAGATCGGCGATGCGATCATGGCCACCAAAGCACAGGAGATTTCCTGCGGAAAGGAACATAGCTGATTTTGCCAGTGCATGGGAAATTATCAAAAATGCGACACCATTCCAGGCAACGCTACCCATGTTAGTTGCCAGTGGAAACACTAGAAACAGATATCCAATCTGGGCAACCGTTGAATAGGCGATAAGTAACTTTAGTCGGCTCTGCCGTAAAGCCTGTACAGAACCCCATAGTATTGCAGCGCAGCCTAAAAGACCAAGCAGGTTATTGATCGCATCGCCGTCCAGCAGGGGAGCAAACAAAGTAAACCACAAACGTAGCAGAATATAGAATGAGGCTTTTACCACAAGTGCTGATAACAACGCACTCACCGGCGCAGGTGCGCTGCCGTGTGCCGGGGGTAGCCAGAAATGCAGAGGGAAAATAGCTGTTTTAAGCATTAAACCCGCAGCGATTAGACCCAACGCCGCCCATGTAGCGGGGGATGCTTGAATCTGTTCAGCAAGTATGCCGATGTCTACACTACCGAAACTGTGATACAGCAGCGTAACCCCCAAAAGGTAAGCTAGTGAGGCTAACAATGTTGCTAACAAATAACGCATGGCCCCACTGAGAGCTTCTTTGCTGCCAGTCAAAGCGGTTAACGCAACAGCTGATAAGCCTAACAGCTCTAGTGTGACATACAGGTTAAAAATGTCGGCTGATAAAAACAGCGCATTTAACGCCGCTAGCAGGCACATCCAGATAGGCCAGAATCGCACTGCAAGTGCGGGTTTGAAATATGAGCTTGAATAAACGCTGATCGCAAAGCCTACTAGTGCCGTTGTGGCGAGCATCAACAGGCTTAGTCCATCTGCATATAGTTCAATACCTAGTGGTGCGCCCCAGCCACCCACCTCATGTCGATAGCTTCCATATTGAAGCAGTTGCCAGCTCAGACCAATAACCGAGACAACATTAGCAAGGCTGGTAATCAGTCCCAGAGTTCGAGTTATTCGAGGGAAAAGGAAACAGCAAATAGCACCTGTTAATGGCAGTAGAATGAGTGCAACTGCCCAGGGGAACGCAATAAAAGCATTTTGCATCGTCACTATTTCTCAGCCTCATCGACAAGGGTGGCATGCCCTGTCTCCGAGGCAACTCTTAACATTAAGGTGAGTGCCAGAGCAGTAGCCGAGATGGCAACAACAATGCCTGTAATTACCATTGCGTGAGGTACCGGGTCAGCTGGCATGTTCTCGGCTCTTTTGGCCAGCGCCACCAGCACCAGAAAAACACCACTTCCCATAATATTAATGGCGAGTATTTTTCGTAACAGGTGGCTGTTGATAATCAGGCTAAAGAGCCCCAGACAAAAAAGCCCGACGCCTATTAAAGCAAAAAACATTGCGGGGTTCATTCGTGTTGTCTACCTTTGTTACTCTCTTTGGGCCGTACCCCTATAAAAAGCGCTGCCAGTGTTGCACCAATAGATAGTGTTGCTAGCGTTTCAAGAATGACAATGAACAACCCGGCCTGGGCAACTGGATATTTAAGGAGATGGCCTTCAAACAACATAGTGAGTACAGATATAATAATAAACATACTCGGCCCTGCGATGAGTATGATCCTGAGAGGAAAAGCTGTTAGTTTGTCTGAAATGCGCCAACCCGCCAGTAAGAGTAATACGCCAGATGCCGCCAGAACTGATCCAGCCTGAAATGCACCGCCAGGAGCATGGGCGCCAACCCATAACAAATAAGCAGTGACCAGAATTAATACCGGTGTGAGTAAACGTGTCAGTGTATCGAGTACCAGACCGGGGGCTGATTTATGGCGTGTTTTATTTCGTGAGGCCGTTATATCAAGTGACCAGACAGCTAGCAATGCCAGCAACAAAACCACCATTTCCAGAAGTGTATCGTAACCCCGGAAATTAAGTAACACAGCAGTAACCGGGTGACTGACACCACTCTCGTGCATATTATCGATTACCAGTTCAGGTAGATACTGTGGTTGTTCAGGTAAGGATAATACGGCGTAACCAAGTCCGGCTGCGAGTGTGAGCAGCAGGGGTAATAATAGTATTATGAGAAATAGTTTTCTGTTCATCGAGTTGCCAGTGTTTGCACAGTAAACTGGCTCGTCAAGCTGCATAGCGCATTGTTGTATGTTGCATGTGAGCAGCATAATAAAACAGTTTTGATCTGAGTTAGTTTATAAAGGTAATCAGTCATTTTGCTTTTCACCTGGTTTCGGGCTGTCATTCGAATTAGCATTTCGACTGGCATTTTGTAAGCGGGCCAGAGCTGCCATCAGAAGCGCGCCGGTCAGACCAGCACCAATGGCTGCCTCAGCGAGTGCTACATCCGGTGCTTCCAGTCTCACCCAGAGCAGTGCCATTAGCAGGCCAAAGGTAATGAACAATACAATGGCTTTAAACAGGTCGGTACAGAATAGTGTCCACCAGGCCAGACAAATCAGCCCAAGCCCGAGTAATAAATCGAAGCCCCAGTCCAGCAGTGTTAACGTTTCCATAAACGAATTCCCTTGCGTAATGCCTGATTGGCAATCAGGTGGGCCACACTTGCACCCGCAAGCAAAACCAGCAACCAGATCAACAGTAATTTACCCGCTGATGCCCATGTTTCAGCCTGCAGCGCTAGCCCTGTTATCATCAGCCCCAGTCCCAGATTGTCCGCTTTGGTCAGGGCATGCAGGCGAGTATATACATCAGGGAAACGTAACAGTCCCAGCGTACCAGCCAGAAAGAAGATGGCTCCACCGATAAGTAATGTAGCAGAGAGATAATCAATCACTGTCATGTTTTTCTTCCAGATCAGGCCAGGCTCGCTGCACGAAGGCAACGGCTGTTACCGCAGCCAGCAATGCAAATACCAGTGCAACATCACGCATAGCCGGGCTTTCTGTTGCCTGTGCCAGCAGTAATAGTATGGCCACCGCGGTTGTGCCGAATAATTGTCCTGCCAACATGCGATCAGCTATGCTCGGACCGCGAAGTATGCGCCACATGCCGGCGCAGAGGTTGAACAATAAAAATAATGCGAGTGCAAAATAAAGAGTCTGCATAATTAATCAATCAAAGTGACAGGTGATTCGAAACCTGGCGGTTTGATCGCCAGTACCGAACAGTCAATATGGTTAAGAATTGTCTCAGCTGTATTACCCATAATGAAGCCAGGAATGCCTGTGCGTCCCACCGTTCCCATAACAACCAGGTCTGCTTCAATACTTTTAGCGAATACCGGAATCTCTTTACGAGCCCAGCCCTTGATCAGATGTTTTTGGGGTTTGAGGTAATTCAGTGCGTCAGCACCCAGATTGCTGGTGACATCATTAATCAGTGTATCCAGACTTGTTGCATGAAGTTGCTTTACCTTGTTCATGTAAGCGGCAATCTCGTTTTCAGGTGTATTGACAAATGGGCTGCGTAAGGTGCTCTCACTGATGGATTCCCAGACATGCACAATGTGTAACTCGGAAAAGTTGGATAAAGACAATGAACTGGCTATCTCAAGAATCTGATGGTTTAGTACATTGCGAGGCTGCTGCTCTTCCTCGGGGTAGATATCGTCAATATCAACAGCTGCCAGAATGCGTCGATAAGTTTTTGGTGAGCCGGGTTTTGTGAGCCAGACAGGGCAGGGACATTTACGTAACAAATGCATATCGTCACTGCCAAATAACTGGTCTAACCAGTCCTGGGTTTCGGGTGTTTTAATAACCAGGTCGTGCTCATTTCTTAGTACTTCGCGGATGATTTCGAGAAAAGGAGTGCCGGATAATATCCTGATACTGATCTCAATATTTTCACGAAAAGGCTCGAGCAGATTCTCTACCATCTGGGTATGAGATTTTAATCTCGCGGCCTGCAAATCAGCAGTGATTGGACCACCATCAGGCATACCGATGCCAGCAGTATCATGCGTCATCACATTAATAACGGCCAGACTGGCCTGGTTATTTTCTGCTAGCTCGACGGCACGTTGCAGTGCATGCTTGCAATCCTTTCCGGTATCTACCACACAAAGAATATTTTTAAAGCGTTTCATTTGATTTACCTTTTAAAGAAATATTTGGAGGAGAAATATTCAGGTCTAGTCCAAAAATCTGAGCTACGTGTTGTTCCACTGCTTCAAGTTCGCTGAGGAAATTTTTCTGACCGTCAAGCACATGAACTTTCAAAGTATTGTCATCAAGTGCTGCACTGAGTGTGCCGGGTAGCAGGTTCACCGTATTAGCCATAAAAACCTGTGATGGTCCCAGGGGTAATGATAATGGATAATTTATGAGATCTGGAGCAATCGGTAAGCGCGGATGGAAGGCGCGCCAGGCTACATCAATACCGCCAATTAAGGAGTTTTTAAGGAAGAAAGGGATAAACCTGAAACACTCGTACCAGACAAGATTCAAAGGTGGCACTAGAGCTATGCTGGTGATTAGTGCAAGTAATATTGCGGGAATACCAAACCACCATGATGAAGCTTCACCATTGGTGAGTGTCCACCAAATGAGAGAGAAAGTTCCCAGGCGCAACAAAATACTAAAGCCGTTAGTTATTATTTTATTTGCTGTCATTTGCTCATGTTTTTTTAGATTTAAGCCCAGATCCATGTCGAAGCCCATGCATCATAGATATGTGCTGAATGCAGGACTTCAATCATGATTAATAAAGTAACATCTTTAAAAATTTAATGTACGGATATAAAGTGCGGTTATATCTCTGATTGAAAACTGAAATAAGTTCTGCATAGAAAACGATAACAATGTACGTGTTAAAATTGTTTTTATTTTCATTATCTTTATTGTCCCACTTTTGTATATTTTCTTAGTAGCCATTTTTCTATTTCCACCAGCACCAGTACCGACGAAGCGACAGCTATAATTCGCAGCCAGGCATCGATATTTATAGCTGTAGTAGCAAACAGGATTTGCATAGGTTCGAGGTAAGTAAAACCTAGCTGGATTATTATCAGTAAACCAATTGCATAGAGCACATAGCGGTTGCCATAGAGTCCTTCATAAGTTAGTGCGGGTGCCAGCAGGTAACGGGCACTGAACAGGTAAAATATTTCAAACATGACTAACGTGTTTACAGCCACTGTGCGTGCTAACTCAATGCTGGCGCCGTGATCCCG
>Ga0316205_10005433_pt1 | contig 10556 bp, 12 predicted proteins | sample 3monthpyrite_MG_FD_204941 | JGI IMG/M metagenome (GOLD analysis project Ga0316205, IMG submission 204941) | Microbial mat bacterial communities from mineral coupon in-situ incubated in ocean water Damariscotta River, Maine, United States -... | ecosystem: Environmental > Aquatic > Marine >...
CGGTTCTGCTGGTGAGCCACGATCGGGATTTTCTGGACCGCGTTGCCACGACGACCGTCGCTTTTGAAGGAAACGGCGTGGCACGCGCCTATCCCGGAGGCTGGTCCGACTATCAGGCACAGCGCCCCAGGGACGGTGTTCCGGTTCAGTCCAAACCGTCAAACTCCAAACCGGCACCAAGCAAGGCACCGCAACCCCAAGCACCCACGCAGGCGAAGTCTGCGAGACTCAGTTTCACCGAAAAACACCGGCTGGAATCCCTGCCCGGTGAATTAGCGCGGCTGGAAGCGGATATTGCGAAACTCACCGGGCTGCTGTCGGACCCTGAACTGTTCAACCGCGATGCCGAAAAGTTCCACAAAGCCTCGAAAGCCCTGACCCAGAGGCAAGCGGCGCTCGCCAAGGCCGAGGAAGATTGGCTCGACCTTGAAGAAAAGGCGGGCGGCTAAGTGCTTCCGGGTCGCGTGATCTGCTGCTAGACTTGTTCCCAAACAAACAAGAATGAGCAGTCAAATGATAGGGCGCAAACCGGACCTCGTCTGCATCGGCGCGCAGAAAGCCGCGACAAGCTGGTTCAATCGGGTGATGAGCGCGCGGGACGACTGCTGGTCGCCGCCGTTCAAGGAGCTGCATTTCTTCGATTACAAATTCACCCCCGAAAACCGGGGCTGGATCAGAACTCACGTCGTCAAGGGCGTAGAGGCCGCCGAGGCGCGCCACCGCAAGAATCAAGAGGAACCGGACAAGGCCTATCTGCGCTATCTCGATTCGATTCTGGAACCGCCGCTGTTCAACGGCACCTGGTACAAGCAGCTTTATGCCCGTGCGCCCGACCGAATGATTTGCCTCGACACGACACCGGAATACAGTTGCATTTCCGAAGAAGGCGTCGAATTTGTCGCGAAATTCCTGCGCGAGGCCCGGTTCATTTATATTCTGCGCGACCCGGTGGATCGCGCGCTGTCGCAAATCCGGATGCATATCAGGCGCAAAAAGAAGGAAAATCCGACCACCAAGGGCCAATGGCTGCGAATCGCCCGGTTGGACGTACTCGACAATCGGGGTGACTACGCGACCTACGTGCCCCGATGGCAGAAGCATTTCGACGAACGGCGGTTGCTGTTTCTACCCTACCGGGACATCTCGACCGATCCGCGCGCCGTCATGCGCAGGGTCGAGGCCTTCGCGAACCTTCAGAAGGAAGACCCCTGGGGTCTCGATCAGCCCGCGAATATCAGCCAGAAGCTGGAAATCCCCGACTACGTCGTCGCGGAACTGGAGCAGCGCCTGCAACCGCAGCGCGACTTTCTGCACAGTCACTTCGGCGCGGATTTCGCCGCCCGAACCTGACCCGGCTCAGTCGTTCAGCAATGTGCCCGCGTCGAACCGACCGATATTGCCCATCAGCTGACGAAGTAACGAAATCCCCGCGATATTGCTGTCGGTCACGCGCCGGTTGAGCGCGATCACCTTGCCGTCTTCCAACCCGAAGCGCTCGATATTTTCGACCCGTCCGGCTTGCGTAAAGGAAATTGCCAGAACCTGCCGCTCGATCACGCTGGGGCGGCGGTAAAGAAATTCCTCGACCCGGCTTTGCACATAGTACCAGGCATTGTCCCTGATGACTCCGTCAGCACCGGGTCGCCCGACCTTCTCGGCCACGGTTTCGCGTGTGTCGCGCCCCACTTCGACGGTGGACACTTCCTCTTCAGTCGGTACATAGCCGTGGTTTCTGTAATTCGCCGAACAGGCCGACAGCGTCAGGCTGAGAGCCAATACCAGACCGGTCGTTTTCATGCCGAGATATCTCATTGACGTGCTCGCCTCTTTTCGTCCTGCTGCGCAGCCTTTACATCTGCGATACGACACAACGGGCAGGTGTTCAAGATTTTGACTTTTTTGTCAAAACACCGAACCGAGCGGGAGAGACCACATGGCTGATCTGAACGACATCCAATCGGGCGCAGGGTCCCACGGGATTCGGCTGGCTGATCTGCCCAAGCAGAAACCCACACGGTTCTCGCTGGTCCCCGCGCCGGAGATGCGCGAGGCGCTGAAACGCGAGCTTGATCTGGTTGGTCTGCACAAACTTCGGTTCGAAGGCGTATTGCGGGCCGAAGGACGCGCGGACTGGCGTCTGAACGCGAAACTGGGCGCGACCGTGGTTCAGCCTTGCGGCTTGACCCTTGCACCAGTCACCACCCGCATTGACGAGCCCGTCCTGCGCCACTACGCGCCTGCCCCTGATGCGGACGAGGACCAGTCGGCAGACATGGAAATGCCCGAGGACGACACGCTGGAGCCGCTTTCAGAGTTCATCGACCTGCACGCCGTCATGGTCGAGGCACTGGCGCTGGCATTGCCGCTTTACCCCCGTGCAAAGGACAGCGGCGGGGACAGCGGCTACACGGCACAGCCTGCCGATGCCGACCCGCTTTCCGACGAGTCGGTCAAACCGTTTGCCGGTCTGGCCGCATTGCGCGACAAGCTGGGCGGCAAGTCGTGAGAAAGGCGGCCAAACTGCCCGGTACGTGCTGGTAAAAACACTTGCGCACCCGCAGAATCAGAGTATGTTCCCGGCCTCATTCACACCCATCGTGGACTGTTGCGACGGTGTCCGACTGGACGGTTCGGGCAGTGTACGATAAGGGGGTTCGGGCAGAACCAAAGCCAAATACGGGGCCACGCCTGTCCGCGATCCCAAGAAACACGAATTAGCGAGGCCCCGAAATGGCTGTCCCTCAGAATAAGATCACCAAATCCCGTCGCAACATGCGTCGTGCCCATGACGCTCTGACGGGCGGAAATCCCGGCGAGTGCCCAAATTGCGGCGAACTGAAGCGGCCGCACCATGTGTGCCCGTCCTGCGGTCACTACAACGACATGGAAGTGGTCGCGCAGGCCGACGAGATCGACCTGGACGAAGACGCGGCATAACTGCCGACTAGCGGTATCCCCCCATGACAGATTTGGCGCGCAATGGTCAGGCGGTGACGGAAACGTCTCCGCCTGTTCGGACTGCGCAGAACACGGTTCTGTCGGTCGATGCGATGGGTGGGGATGGCGGACCGGCGCCTGTCGTGGCCGGAATGGCGATGGCGGCAAAAAATATCCCCGACATTCGCTTCATCCTGCATGGGCCGGAGGCCGAGTTGAAGCAACTCCTGGCCAAACGTCACGATCTGGACGGGCGCGTCACCATCCGCGATGCGGCAGGTGTCGTCAAAATGGACGACAAGCCGGGGCATGTCATGCGCAACGGTCAGGACACCTCGATGTGGAGCGCGATCGACGCGGTGCGCAACGGAGAAGCCAAGGTTGCCGTCAGCTGCGGGAACACGGGTGCCCTTATGGGGGTCAGCATGGTCCGGTTGCGCAAGGCTGCGGGCGTGAACCGTCCGGCTATTGCCTGTCTCTGGCCGTCGCGGTCCAAATCCGGCTTCAACGTCATGCTGGATGTCGGTGCAGACATCAAGGCGGACGCCGATGACCTGGTGCAATTCGCCCTGATGGGCGGTTCCTATGCGCGCAACGGACTGGGAATTGAAACTCCCCGCATCGGACTGCTCAACAACGGGACCGAAGAGCACAAGGGGCGCGTGGAAATGCGCGAGGCCCATGAAATGCTGGAAACGGTTGCCGGAGAGAACCAGTTTCATTTCGTCGGATTCGTCGAAGGCGGCGACATTCCTTCAGACAAGGTGGATGTCATCGTGACGGACGGATTCACCGGCAACGTCGCCCTGAAAACCGCTGAAGGCACGGCAAAGCTCATATCCGAGCTTTTACGCGGCGCATTCAAACACACCGTGTTGAGCCGGGTCGCCGCGTTGCTTGCAATGCCATCACTGCGCCGTTTGAGCCAGCGCATCGACCCCCGCCGCGTCAACGGGGGCGTTTTCCTTGGGTTGAACGGAACCGTGGTCAAATCCCATGGCTCCGCCGATGCAACAGGTGTTGCCGCAGCCCTGAAACTGGCATTTACGCTGGCCCGGTCCGGCTTTACCGAGCGGCTGGCCGCGCGGGTTGCCTCGTTTTCGCCCCGTGGGTCCGCCCAGACCGACGGCGCTGGAGAGGCTGCACAAGATGCCTGACCGCTCAGTTGTTATCGGTGTCGGACACTACCTGCCCGCGCGTGTGGTTCCGAATGCCGAGTTCGAATCCAGTCTCGATACGACAGATGACTGGATCGTAAGCCGCTCGGGAATCGAGCGGCGGCATTTCGCGGCAGATGGCGAAACAACCTCTGACCTGGCGACCAAGGCGGGCCAGGCGGCGCTGTCCTATGCCGGGCTGGACGCAAGCGACCTTGACGCCATCATCGTAGCCACCTCGACCGCCGATCTGACGTTTCCATCCGTGGCAACCATGGTGCAGGCCGGTCTTGGCATGACCAGCGGTTTTGCCTTCGATGTTCAGGCCGTCTGCGCCGGGTTCGTCTATGGACTTGGCAATGCCAACGCGCTGATCCTGTCGGGGCAGGCAAAACGGGTCATGGTGATCGGGGCGGAAACCTTCAGCCGGATCATGGATTGGAACGACCGTTCGACCTGCGTGCTGTTTGGCGACGGTGCGGGTGCCGTGATTCTGGAAGGTCAATCTGGCGCGGGCAGCAATGCCGACCGGGGCATTTTGTCCGTCGATCTGAATTCAGACGGGCGCCACCGCGAACTTCTCTATGTCGATGGCGGGGTGTCGACCCAAACGACCGGACATCTGCGAATGCAGGGCAAGGAAGTGTTCCGCCACGCCGTCGAGAAACTTGCCGCGACAGCGCATAAGGCACTTGGCAAAATCGGAATGTCGTCGGACGACGTGGACTGGATCGTACCGCATCAGGCAAATCTGCGGATCATCAAGGCAACGGCGCAGAAACTGGGATTGCCTATGGACCGGGTCATCGTCACCGTGCAGGATCACGGAAACACTTCGGCCGCATCGATCCCGCTGGCTTTGTCCATGGGGGTCGCTCAGGGCAAGATCAAGCAGGGCGATCTTTTGGTGACCGAGGCCATTGGCGGCGGTCTGGCATGGGGCTCGGTCGTTCTTCGCTGGTAACTGCAACCTTTTGCGACAAGCCCTTGATATTGACATCTATTCGCGCGCATCGGTACTGTTCAGCGGAAAGAGAGGATCACCATGACCGGAAAAACGCTGACGCGGATGGATCTGAGCGAGGCAGTGTTTCGGGAAGTGGGCCTGTCCCGCAACGAAAGCTCTGATCTTGTTGAGAGTATTCTACAACATGTTTCGGATTCACTGGTTCAGGGCGAGAGCGTAAAGATTTCCAGTTTCGGGACATTCAGTGTGCGCGACAAGGCAGCGCGAATCGGACGCAATCCGAAAACGGGCGAAGAAGTGCCGATTCACCCCCGGCGGGTTCTGACCTTTCGACCGTCACATCTGATGAAAGAGCGGGTTGCCGCCGGTAATCGGTCCTAAACCAGCACCAGGGGCGTCATGTCAAAATCAGCCGAGGCTTTTCGGACCATCAGCGAAGTGGCCGAGTGGCTGGACACACCAACCCATGTCTTGCGGTTTTGGGAAAGCAAGTTCAGTCAGTTGAAGCCGGTAAAGCGCGCCGGTGGTCGGCGGTATTATCGCCCGTCGGACATGGAACTTCTGTCTGGAATCAAGAAACTGCTGCACGAGGACGGCATCACCATCCGGGGGGTGCAGAAAATTCTTCGCGAACAGGGTGTGCGCCACGTCTGCGCGCTTTCGGATCGGGAGATCGACGGGTACGAGCGCCCTGCCCCAACATCCGTTCCGCCACAAACACCTGCGCAAGCCAACACGCCCGCGCCCGATCCTGACAGCGAGCGTAAAGTGGTCGAGTTTCGATCCGGCGCGCCCTCGCCGACGCGCCAGCAACCTCAGGCTGATGAACCTTCGGTCGACGAGGGCGTTAGCAACATCTTCGCGGAACTCGAAGAAGATGCACCGACGCCGCTGCTGTTTGACGATCTTCCCCAGACCGATGCCAAACCGGAGCCGCTGGTGCTGCCCTCTGCTTCTCCGGGCTATCTGAGCCCCGCGCTTGAGATCGCCGGAACTCTTCGCCGATTGTCGCCTGACGACCTTGCGGACAAGTCCCTGGCCTATGTCGGCCCACTTGAAGAGGTTCGCCAATTGCGTCGACGGCTGGCCCAGTCCCTGATGAAATCCCAGGCCTGATTGCGCTCATATGATTGAGAAACCCGCTTGCCCTCGCGCTGAATTCGGGTATTCAGACGCCAGTGTCGGGCTATGGCGCAGCCTGGTAGCGCGTCCGTCTGGGGGACGGAAGGTCGCAGGTTCGAGTCCTGCTAGCCCGACCAAAAAACATCATTCGACCGACAGGCCATCCAGATGACCGCGCCCGGCGTGCTTCCCGATCACGCAATTCGGGCAATGATCGACAACGGTGCGATTTCGGCCAGCGTTCCAGTTACCGAGGATCAGATTCAGCCCGCAAGCCTTGATCTGCGATTGGGACAGGTCGCCTATCGCGTGCGGGCGAGTTTTCTTGCAGGCAAGTCCAACACGGTTCAGTCCCGACTGGACGAGTTTGAGATGCACCGCATCGACCTGTCGGATGGCGCGGTTCTGGAAAAGGGCTGTGTCTATCTCGTTCCCCTGATGGAATCCATTGATCTGCCCCAGGGCATCCAGGCCGTCGCCAACGCCAAAAGTTCTACCGGGCGGCTCGACCTGCTGACACGCCTGATTACCGATGGCGGCGAAGAATTCGACCGGATCGCGGCAGGCTATGCCGGGCCCCTATATGCGGAAATCTGCCCGCGTTCGTTTTCTGTGCTCGTGCGTCCGGGGCAACGGCTCAACCAGGTCCGGTTCCGAAACGGTCAGGCGGTGCTGGACGACACGACCCTGCTGAGTTTGCACAGAAACACGCCGCTCGTCTCCGGTCCCGCTCACATAGATCAGGGGCTTGGGTTTTCGGTCGATCTGAGACCGGACACCGGCACATTGGTCGGCTATCGGGCCAAACCTCACACCGGGGTCATAGACCTTGACCGGATCGGGGCATATGATCCGGCCGAGTATTGGGAGGACGTGCGCACGCAATCGGGTCAGATCATCCTTGATCCCGGCGCGTTCTACATCCTCGTCAGCCGCGAGGCCGTACATATCCCGCCCGAATATGCTGCCGAAATGGCCCCGTATCTGGCCATGGTGGGCGAGTTTCGCGTGCACTATGCCGGTTTTTTCGATCCCGGATTCGGCAATGCCGAGGCGGGCGGTTCCGGCGCGCGGGGCGTGTTGGAGGTTCGCTGTCACGAAGCGCCGTTCGTGCTGGAACATGGACAAATTGTCGGCCGGCTGGTCTACGAGCGGATGAGCGCGCGGCCCGACCGTCTTTATGGCGCGGGATTGGCTTCGAACTACCAGGGGCAAGGCCTCAAACTTTCCAAACATTTCAAAGCGTAATGGCGTGAAGCTCACACCGGAGATCAGCGAACTTCCACTGTTCAGGATACCGGGTCGATGAGCGCAAACGCGCCGTGGCGGTCGGTGCTTCTTCTGATGGGAGCGGTGGCCGTGGTCGGGGCAAACGCCCTGCTGTTGTCCCCTGTCGCCCCCGCCATCGCACTGGATCTTGAAACCGATCCGATCACGGTCATGGGTGCGGCGTCAGTTTATGGACTCGCAACCATGGTTTCCTCGCTCACCGCAACTCCGTTTGCCGCGCGGATTGGCCCGGCGCGTAGCCTGACCCTGTCTCTGGCCTTGCTGGCGGCGGCGTTCTTTGGCGCGGCGAGCGCAGAAAGCCTGATGACGCTCAAGATCCTGATCGGACTTGCCGGGGTGGCGACCGGGGTCGCCCTGCCCGCCAGTTACACGCTTGGTGCCCTGATAAGCCCGCCGGGAAAGCAGGCCGCGACAATGGGACTGGTGTTGTTCGGCTGGACGCTCACCATCGTGCTAGGGGTCAGCGGTTCGGCCTTGATTGCGGATCTGTTAGGCTGGCGCTGGGTCTATGGAGGATTCGGCGGATTGGCCGCAATCCTGACTTTCTTAGCCTTGCGGACGGACTTGCCGAATGCCTCGCGCCAGCCAGCCGGGTTGCTCAAGGTGTGGCGTGTTCCGGGTTTTGCCGCTTCATTTGCCGTCATGGGTGCGATGATGCTTGGGTTTTACCTGACCTACAGCTTACTGGGCGCCCATGTGAGCCGGGCATTGGGGGCCAGTACGTCCGCCGCCGGGCTGGTGGTCCTGTGCTACGGGATCGGCTTCGGCGCCAGTGCGCTTATCGACCCAGTGATCGACAAGATAGGACCAGTGCGCGCGGCGCGTCCGCTGATGGCCAGCCTGACGCTGTTTTACCTGACTTACGGGCCAGCCGGGGCGAGCCTTGCCACGCTCGCGATGTTCGCCCTACTTTGGGGTGTTGCCCAGCATCTGGCCCTGAATCTGGTCGTGGGACGCATGGCAAGTCTTTCGCCCGACATGCGCAGCACGATTTTGGGGTGGAACACCGCAGTCACTTATCTGGCGGTCTTTTTGGGTGCCGCGATCGGCGGGCGAATCTATGTTGCCTTCGGCTGGACCGCGCTGACCCTGGTGTCAGCCGCCCTGCTGCTTGCCGTCACGGTCGAAGCTTTCCTGCCCCGCCCCAACGATCAATCCTCGAACATCTCGCTTTGATCGTCGGCCTCGGTGCTGTCGCCCTCGTCATCCGCTTCGTCGAAATCCAGCGGCTTGCCAGGCGGCGGGCGGCTGTCCAGCAGACCCGCCGAGCGCAATTCAGCCAGACCGGGCAGGTCGCGGGCGTTCTCAAGCCCGAAATGATCGAGAAATTCCTGCGTGGCCACAAACGTCACCGGGCGTCCAGGTGTCATGCGCCGCCGTCCCAGCCGGATCCACCCCAGTTCAATCAGCAAATCCAATGTGCCGCGCGACACCGAAACACCCCTGATCTCTTCGATCTCGGTCCGGGTAACTGGCTGATGATAGGCGACAATCGCCAGCGTTTCGATTGCGGCGCGGCTCAGCTTGCGCGTTTCGATCACTTCGTTCTGCATCAGGAACGCCAGGTCGGGGGCGGTTCGGATCGCCCAGGCATCGCCCACACGTACAATGGTAACGCCGCGCCCGGCATAGCGGTTGCGAAGATGCACCACAGCCTCGGCCGCATCGCAGCCATGGGGCATTCGTGCTGCCAGTTGCGCCACGCTCAGCGGATCGGCTGAGGCAAACAACATCGCCTCGACCATGCGCTCCTGCTCGGGCATGGGCGGTGCCTGAAACAGCGAGGGACCGTCATCATTCGCGGCAGTATGCGCGGCGTCGCTCATGTCTCGCTCCGATTGCGGATCTGGATCGGGGCGAACGACTCGGACTGCCGCATTTCCACCCGCCCGGCCTTCACCAGTTCCAGGCTCGCAGCGAAGGTCGCCGCAGTTGCCGAACGGCGGCGGGCGGGATCGATCGTCCAGCCCTCGGGCAGATAGCTTTCCAGCGTGGTCCAGTCGCCCGCGTATCCGATCAGCTCGCGCATCCGCTCCAGCGCCTCTTCCATGGTCAGGACCGCGTCCCGCTCGAACACATAGGGCCGGAATTCGTCTCGGGTGCGAATGCGCGCGTAGGCCTGCATCAGGTCAAGCAGCGTCGCGGTGTAGGTCACCTTGCGCGACAGTGTCACCGATTCCGGTATCCCCCGGACAAAGAAATCACGGCCCTTGCGATCCCGCGCCATGAGCCTTGCGGCGACCTCGCGCATCCCGGCAAGCCGTTCCAGCTGAAAAGCCAAATGCGCGGCCATGTCTTCACCGGTTGGCCCCTCGTCGGAAGGGTCAGGCGGCAACAACAGGCGCGATTTCAGAAATGCCAGCCAGGCGGCCATCACAAGATAGTCGGCCGCCAGTTCGATGCGCAAGGATTTGGCCCGGTCAATGAAGGTCAGGTATTGTTCGGCCAGTGCCAGCACCGAGACCTTGCGCAAATCGACTTTCTGGGTGCGCGACAGGGTCAGCAGCAGGTCAAGCGGACCCTCGAACCCGTCCACATCGACAATCAGGGCCTCGTCGGCCAGGCGCTCGGCCACATCCCGGCGGGTGTCAAATCCCGTATCCCAACTGTCCGACACAATCGACCTCTGCCCGTTCATTGGAAGGCAGAGTCAGGGTCGCGGGTGCCGTTGTCAAGCCGTCCGGCTACTTCATCACCACCGGAATGCAGGGGGTGTTTTCGGTCAGGAAAACCGAGCAGAAACGTCGGGATTCGCCCACATCGTTAAAGCCGATGACCCGCAGACGATGGAATTCCCGCCCGCCGGAGACTGCGCGCTGTATGACCGGGCGCTTGTCGCCGATATACTCGCGGAACCGGGCCGACAGGCGCTCCCACTCGTTTGCGGCAATCGCGGCACTGTCGAACGCACCGAACTGAACCATTCGGGTGCCCGACGCCACCGAGGCGATGTCAACGAAAACCGACGCGCGTGCTGATGGCGCGGCGGGCGCGTTTGCGACGGCCTGTTGTGCCGTGGCACTGCTTGCAGCGCTCGACGATCTGGCGACGCGCGGGCGGGGCGTGGGACGGGGCGAGGTTTT
>Ga0316205_10005435_pt1 | contig 10552 bp, 11 predicted proteins | sample 3monthpyrite_MG_FD_204941 | JGI IMG/M metagenome (GOLD analysis project Ga0316205, IMG submission 204941) | Microbial mat bacterial communities from mineral coupon in-situ incubated in ocean water Damariscotta River, Maine, United States -... | ecosystem: Environmental > Aquatic > Marine >...
TAGGGATTTGAGGAACACGCTACGAACCAGGCGGTCGGGCGTTCGAATCGCTCCAGGCGCACCATATAAACAAAAACACCTCCCTCGTGGAGGTGTTTTTGTTTGTATGGCATGAAGATAAATCTGAGAACGCCCGATATTCAAGAATTAAAGGAGCCAGACCCCTTATATCTCCTAGTCCCCTTATATCTACTTTTATCCAGGGTATGAATATATATTTTCTGTGCAGATATGTTAATAGTCAATATAATGTCAAGAAAAGCGCTCATTAAGCGCAATTAATACCTATAATGATAAGAAAAGTACTCACCATGGTTTGTGGGTGCGTATTTACGTGTTACAATGTATATAAATATTATCATTAAGTCTATTTAAGACATATAAAGGCTATAATAATTATCATTATGAATATTGATGCAATGACAAATCACTCGATTGCGGCTGAAATAGGTCGCCGAATTGAGCGAATGCGCTTAGAGCAAAACCTGACTCAGCAGCAAGTGGCTGATGAGGTTGGGATATCACGTGTTAGTTATCGGAAATTGGTGGCAGGGGCTGCCAAGTTTGAGAACATTATCGCCGTGCTTCGTGTTTTGGGGCGTTTGGATTTAGTTGAACAGTTTGTACCTGAATCCGTATTCAGCCCAATGGAGCAGTTAAAACTGAAGGGTAAACAACGGCAGCGTGCAACGGGTGAGCATGCGCAAGAGGCTGAAGCGGATAGCGAACAAGATCAGCAAAGGTTGGATTGGTAATGCAAAACCTGGCTGAAGTCCGTTTATGGGGAGAGTTGGTTGGCGCCTTGGCCTATGACCCGGCTTCAAAAATAAGTACCTTTGAATATGACAAAGGATGGGCGAACAAGGGTGTTGAAATAGCGCCCTTGAGAATGCCTTTAGCTTCTCGTAAGTATCAGTTTCCAGGTTTAAATCCAGAAACCTATAAAGGCTTGCCTGCCGTTTTCTCTGATACCTTGCCGGATGATTTTGGTAATGCGGTGATTGATGCATGGCTGGCTAGAAGTGGACGCGATGTTGACTCATTTACGTCACTTGAGCGTTTGCTTTATACCGGTAGTCGAGGAATGGGCGCGCTTGAGTTTGAACCGGCTATTTCAAAAACAAAAACCAAGACAAGTAACGAGAAGATTGAGATTGCTTCATTAATTGAAATGGCACAGTTGATCCTGGATCAGCGTTCTAATCTATCAGAAGAAATATCGCCGGATAAAATCAATAACGATGCCATGTCCGAATTATTTCAAGTGGGCACATCGGCTGGAGGCGCACGCGCCAAAGCCTTGGTTGCGGTGAATACAGATCGAACGCAATTACGTTCAGGTCAAGTAGATGCGCCGAAAGGTTTTGAACATTATCTACTTAAGTTTGATGGTATAGAAGAACATAAAGTTAACAGCCAGGTATTTGGAGATCCTAAGGGCTTTGGATATATGGAGTATGCCTATTATTTAATGGCTATTGATGCAGGGATTGATATGTCACCATCTGAGTTACTAATAGAGGGTGAGCGCGCACACTTTATGACGAAACGTTTCGACCGTGTTGGTAATAAGAAGTTACATTATGCCTCTTTGTGCGCAATGGGCCATGCCGACTATAAGAAGCCGGGTGCATATAGTTATGAGCAGTTGTTATCTGTCGGAAGGCAATTAAAATTACCGAGAAAGGATGCAGTTGAAATTTATCGACGTATGGTTTTTAACGTGGTTGCACGAAATCATGATGATCACACTAAGAATATAGGCTTCTTATTAACGGGGCCGAAAAGTCAGTGGCGTTTATCCCCCGCGTTTGATTTGGCCTATAGTTATAAAAAGGGTTCTCCCTGGGTGGATTCACATCAAATGAGTTTGAATGGTAAGAGAGATAACTTTATTCGTGAAGATTTATTGGCTGTGGGTTCATTGCTAAGCAACTTTAAAAAAGAGTCTAATAAGATTATTGATGAAGTCATTTCTGTAGTCGAAAAATGGGATGACTATGCAGATAAAGCCGGTGTATTTGCTAACCTGTCAGATGAAATAAAGAAAAATCATAGGCTTTCTTTCTAACTAAGAAAACTTCAAGAAAGGGGGCGGTGACAAATGCTTCTTATTCTCATTTTTAAAAACACAAAAGTGTACTAACCTATTTTTTGTTTACTCAGCCTGTTCGGCTTCGCGTAGACGTTCTTGGCGCTCTTGTTCTTCGAGGCGGGCCGCTTCGATAACGTCGATAACACCTTCGAGATCGACGTCTTGCAGGTCTTCTTCAAATTCACCTGTTAGTTTACTATCGGCGAGTAAAGCGCCGTCTTCGTATAGGCCCCAAATTTCTTTTGCGTAACGTGTGTCGAGCAACTCAGGTGCAAATTGGCCATAGTAACGACGCATGTTGTTTATATCGCGCGTCAGCATTGACTCGGCATTGTTGTTGCCTGCGGCATCGATAGCTTGGGGTAGGTCGATAATCACGGGACCCTGTTCATTTACCAGCACATTAAATTCTGAAAGATCACCATGAATCAGTCCGACGTGAAGCATGCGTACGACGTATTGCATAACGAGGGCATGGTCTGCGATGGCTTGTTCAGCGCTTAGTGTGATATCACCAAGGCGTGGCGCGACGTCGCCTTCTGCATCGGTGATCAATTCCATTAGCAAGACACCATCAAGACAATCGTAGGGTTGAGGAACGCGAACGCCGGCAGCAGCAAGGCGGAACAGCGCATCGACCTCGGCGGTTTGCCAGGTTTCTTCTTGTTGTTTACGACCGTACTTTGAGCCTTTTTCCATCGCGCGGGTGCGACGACTATTACGAACTTTACGACCTTCCTGATAAAGAACGGCTTGTTTAAAGCTTCGTTTGCTCGCTTCTTTATAGACCTTGGCGCAACGGATTTCGGAACCGCTGCGTACGATGAAGACGTCGGCTTCTTTGCCACTCATTAAGCGGCCGACGACTTCGTCGACTAGACCGCTCTCGACCAAGGGAATGATTCGTTTTGGAATTTTCATGGGGTGGATCTTACGCTATTTCGTTTAATAGTGTGGCCTGTAATTAAATGGGCTAGCGCCCTTTAAATCGGAAGCCGTTGTTATTGTTCGATAATGCTTTCGACAGCGGACAGGTTTTCCGGAGTCGGGTCACATAGCGTGATATGACCAAGCTTGCGGCCCTCACGTGGGGACTTGCCATAATCGTGTAATCTCGTGTTGTCCAGGCCCATGATTATTTTTGAATCGGGCATGTTGCTAACGAGGTTATACATGGTGCAATCGCTTACGGCATTTGTTGAGCCGAGTGGTATATCAAAAATGGCGCGCAGATGGTTTTCAAACTGGCTGGTGGCAGCGCCTTCAATGGTCCAGTGACCTGAGTTATGTACTCGAGGGGCAATCTCATTGGCGACTAAAATTTCATCGCAAACAAAAAATTCAAAACCAAGCACACCAACGTAGTTTAGCTCTGTTAAAATTTTCTCAGCATGGCTCTCGGCAAGAGATTGCAAAGAATCATTTAATCTTGTCTGGCTTTTTACCAAGATACCGTTCTGATGCAGATTTTGTGTCAGTGGATAATATTGAATATTACCTTGTTGATTGCGCACAGACATAAGGGAAACTTCACGAGTAAAATTCATGAATTGTTCGGCTATTAATGAATGGGCGCCGAGATCATGCCAGATTTTATTTGCCTGCTCGGGTTGTTTTAATATCACCTGACCTTTGCCATCGTAGCCAAAGCGACGAGTTTTTATGACTAAGCTGTCACCGTGTTGCTGCGCCACCTGTTCAAGTTGTTCCGCTGAGTCAATCGCATAAAATGCAGGTGTCGGGATCTTGAGTTGTGTGAAAAGGTTTTTTTCAATAAGGCGATCCTGTGATGTCCTTATTGCATCAGGACTGGGATGTACACTGACATGTTTTTGTAAGTATTTAAGTGTTTCCACGGGTATGTTTTCTGACTCAATGCTGACAACATCAACCTGACTGGCGAAGTGATTTAGTTTTTTATGGTCGTCATATTCTCCGCAAATAAAAATACCCAGTTGTGCTGCACATGACTCCGGGTTTGGATCATAAAAAACGAATTCTATTCCTCTGGGGATGCCGGCCAGCGCCAGCATTCTTGCAAGTTGCCCTGCGCCTAAGATGCCAACTTTCATACTGGATCTCTAGGGTCCGGATTTGCTAACACAGTGTCAGTTTGTTGTTGCCGAAAATCGATCAGGTTCGAGCGAATATTTGGATATTTGTTTGCCAACATGCTGGCAGCGAGTAATGCCGCGTTAATGGCACCGGCACGACCGATTGCCAGTGTGCCAACGGGAATACCGGCGGGCATTTGTGCAATGGATAACAATGAATCCATTCCATTCAATGCCTTGGATTGCACAGGTACGCCTAGAATCGGTAAATGTGTCTTGGCGGCAAGCATACCGGGTAAGTGTGCTGCGCCACCGGCACCGGCAATAATAATTTCCAGGCCACGATCTGCTGCATTGCTCGCATATTCAAACAACAGGTCAGGTGTGCGGTGGGCGGATACGACTTGTGTTTCATACTCAATTTGCAGATGTGCCAGAGTATCGATCGTATGTTGCATGGTTTCCCAGTCTGATTTCGACCCCATGACCACGCCAACTAATATATTCATTCTAAATTCCTTTCAATCGAGATCATTAACGAACTGATTATCAAATTTTACGTGATAATTTTGCATTACGCATCTCTAATGATGACTAATCATTAAGTCATTTTGGATGGGAGACCAACTCAGGTTTAATTTGAAGTGTTGTTTTACTTGCTATCCGTGCTGTCAGTGACCAATATTTCTTCTAGCTTCAGTCCGGTCATGCCATGGATTGTTCGCCATAAGTAGTAAAAGATTGCCATCATCATAATCATGGAAGGGATGGCGATGACGGGATAACTGAGCAGGGTCATCTGCCCGAGTTCCTCGTTGAAGGCTGTACTCCCTGATGGGCTAGTAACAATCCACTTGGCGAGGATGTAGTTCATTGTAGCTGAAAAGAGAAAGGTGCTGCTGAGTAGATAAGTGGCGTTCAATAGACGAGCCTCAAATGCAGCGGTATTTCCAAGATCATCGAGTTTCTGTTTGATCTTGTTTACATCCATAATCGTCGGACTATAGAGAAGGGTCTTGACCAGCGGATAACGACTGCGCGTGGAAACTAATACGGCGATACCGATCAGACCCGGGATGGCGGCTTCCTTGACAGCCAGCCACTGCGGATCAAGTTGCAGCAAGCCGATGCCGCCCGTCAGTAACACGCTAACTAGCCCTAATAGTGCAATGAAATTGAATTTTTTATACTTGAGTAGTTCGAACAGACCCCATCCTAGAGGAAAAGCCAGTGCGACAATCAAAGCAGTTGTTGCGCCAAGGGCATCATCACCGCTGAGCTTCATCAGGATCACTGAGGGAATAATAATACTGACCAGCAGGTCAATCAGTGGACGTGGCTTATGACCAGAAGAGTTTTGTGTGGTCGTGTTTGGGGTATGGTTCATGTTCTGTCTCTGATTTGGGATATTACAAGCGCGTTACCGGTCGCTTATCACGGATCCATTGGGTGATGCCATTGCGTACATTATAGACATTTTTGTAGCCCATTTGTTCGACTAGATGGCGCGCCAGAGTACTGGTACGGCTGCCTGTACGGCAGATTAATATGACAGGATCATTTTTACCTACGGCGCTAGCGAAACGAGGTAGAAAATCAGCTATCACTCGTCCACGGGCATCTGCAAAAGTGAGCAGCTGGCTTCCTTCGACCACACCTGTTTGGCGCCATTCGTCCGGGCGTCGCACATCATAAATCGGTACATTCTGTTCAAGCATGGTTTTTAACTGATCATTATTCAGGTTGTTATAAGGAGGTTCGGCACATGCTGACAGCAGGGTCACCGATAGAAAAAGCCCAAGCAAACGAACAAGCTGGAACTTTTTCCAGCGTGTCTTTAAAGCAAAAAGGGCTTTGTTAAAAAAAAACCGGGACAAGCTGTTCGCCTGTCCGGGCATGGTTTCATTACTACTGTTAATCATTGTTACTCATCGCTCCGAGTAGGTGCAATAGGCTAGTGAACAAGTTGAAGATAGCAACATACAGCGTCACTGTCGCCATGATGTAATTGGTTTCACCGCCATGAATGATGTTACTGGTCTCGTAGAGGATTAACCCGCCCATCAACAGTACGAACATAGATGATACCACTAAAGATAATGCAGGCATTTCAAAGAACATCGCGCCTAGACCAGCAATAAACGCCACCAGGATACCTACCATGAGGAATCCTCCCATGAAGCTGAAATCCTTACGCGTGTTTAGTGCATAAGCGGATAAGCCAAGGAAAATGATGCCGGTACCACCCATGGCTGTCATGACAACTTGGCCGCCATTTGGCAGGGCCAGATAGGCATTGAGGATCGGGCCAAGCGTGTAACCCATGAAACCGGTCAGGGCAAACACAAAGGCGATCCCTAAACTGCTATCACGGAATTTTGAGGTCAAGAATAGCAGACCAAAGTATCCACCGAGGGTCAGTAACAACCCGGGATGTGGCAGATTCAGCGCCATCGAGGTGCCGGCGGTTAGCGCACTGAACAACAAGGTCATTGAGAGCAACATATACGTGTTGCGGATCACCTTGTTGGTAGCGAGTACGGCCGTTTGTGTTCGTGGCGTTGAATTTGGCATTGATATGTTCATTATGGATTACCTCCAATTGGTTCACTAATAGGGTCTGGTATTTGAATGAGCGCATCGATTTCGTGAGAAGCAGATGAGCGCCCTCTGTCACGTTGCCGAGCCAACCGGCGTCCAACTGTACGTCCGGCGCGATCCGCGGCACGGTCAATTGCGGTGTATCGATCTACCTCGGTATCTTCAATGACGACATCAGGAAGATGCGGTAGCACCACCTGGATGTGGCAGCATTTATCTGCTCCACCGCGCGGGCCATTAATATCGGATAGCCGCACTGCGATGCGCAGGATATGCTCATCTCTAGTGCTTAGCGCAAAGCCCAATCGTCGTTCAATGTATTCTCGCAGGCTATCCGTTAGCGAAAAATTACGTGCTTGTATCTCGATCTGCATTGTTACCTCCGCTGTATCATTTTGGTTATTGACGGAGACTAGGGTAGACTGGTTCCAAACTAAGGAAAAGTCGAATATAATACGTATACTGTTCGTATTATACGAAGTGAATATGAGTATGATTAATTATAAACACCTTCACTATTTCTGGGTGGTAGCAAAGGAAGGCGGCGTTGCGCGTGCCAGCGAACGCCTGCATCTGACACCCCAGACCATCAGTGGACAACTCAGTCTACTCGAAGATAATCTCGGCGAAGCATTGTTTAACCGTGTCGGGCGAAATCTGGAGATGACGGAAACCGGTCGGCTTGTGCTGAGTTATGCGGACGAAATTTTTTCACTCGGTGGTGAATTGGAAGAAATGGTCAGTAATCTTCCAAGTGGTAGGCCGATGGTATTTAAGGTTGGTGTATCCGACGTTGTGCCGAAATCGATTGCCTACCGTTTACTGGCTCCTTCGTTACAGTTACCTGAACCTGTTCGCATCGTTTGTCGGGAAGGTGCTATCAATTCTTTACTGGCCGAACTGGCCGTGCATAAAGTTGATCTGGTAATTGCCGATGGTCCGATTCCATCAAACGTGAATGTGCGCGGTTTTAATCACCCCCTTGGTGATTGTGGGATTAGTTTTTTTGCCGAGCCAAAGTTAGCCCGCTCACTCGGAAAAGACTTTCCGCAAAATCTGAGTGGGGCACCATTATTGTTGCCGGGTGAGACGACCGTGGTAAGGAATCGCCTCGTGCAATGGTTTAATGGACATCATCTTCATCCGCGTATTGTCGGTGAGTTTGATGACAGCGCTTTAATGAAGGCCTTTGGTCAGGGGGGCGCTGGCGTGTTCATTGCACCGACGCCCATTGCAAAGGAAGTTGAAAAACAATATGGAGTAGTGTCTATTGGACAGACGGATGAGGTGCGTGAACAATTTTATGCCATTTCTGTGGAGCGCAAGATTTCTCATCCAGCGGTATCCGCGATCACAGAAGCAGCGCGGGAATGGTTATTAACAGATCTACCAGCAAAACGTAAACAAAGCACAGGCAGGAAAAAGTCATGAGCAATAATGAAGCGAATGTACCCGGAGACATTGAAGAAAAAGGCATTATTAATGCCCCTTGGGAAAAAACTTTCGAGAAAATATTGACGCCATTCGAGGTGTTTGTTAATCGACAGACAACCAGTGGCATGTTGTTGATGGCAACAGCGATCCTTGCAATGGTACTGGCTAACAGTGGCTTGGCATCGGTCTATCAACATTGGGTTCATACAATGGCTGGTTTCAGTATTGGTGACTGGCAACTGCAGAAGACCTTACACCACTGGGTTAACGATGGCCTGATGGCGCTTTTTTTCTTTGTCGTGGGTCTGGAACTCAAGCGCGAGATCATGGTGGGCGAGTTGGCTGTACCACGTCAGGCGGCATTGCCCATCATCGCGGCAATCGGCGGCATGGTCGTTCCTGCGCTGGTGTATTTGGCCTTTAACCCGGATGGCGATGCAGCCCGTGGTTGGGGTATTCCCATGGCTACCGATATCGCTTTTGCCATTGGCGCACTGGTGTTGCTGGCGAAACGAGTACCGAAGGCATTAATCACTTTTCTGGTGGCGTTGGCTATTGTCGATGACCTTGGTGCTGTTCTGGTCATTGCACTCTTTTATACTGATCAATTGGTCATCGAGGCCTTGCTGGCAGCCGCAGTTGTGCTGGGTTTATTGATTGTCTGCAACTTGGCAGGGATTCGCCAACCCTTGCCATATATAATACTCGGGGGTGTATTGTGGCTTGTTTTACTCAAGTCGGGCGTGCATGCCACGCTGGCTGGAATATTAACCGCCTTTACGATTCCTGCACGGCCAAAATATGACCCCGTGCATTTTAGTCGCCATGTCAAAAAGTTAATGGAACGTTTTGATGCATACCATCATCCAGACAAAAGCATCATGACCAATCAAAATTTACGTGCCGTGGTACAAACGCTTGAGAACGGTGTACACAAGGTTGAGACACCGTTGCAGCGACTCGAACACAGCATGCATATGCCGGTAGCATTTCTGGTTATTCCCATATTTGCTTTTGTTAATGCTGGCATCCCGATGGACTTTGCAGATCTGACCAATACGCTGACGCACCCGGTTACACTTGGCGTGACCTTTGGGCTGGTGCTGGGGAAATTCATCGGTATAGTTGGATTGAGTTGGCTTGCACTCAAGCTGGGTATCGGACAACTCCCGGCACAGACTAGTTTTAGCCAGATCGCCGGTGTCGCTCTACTAGCTGGCATCGGTTTCACCATGGCGATATTCATAGCTGAACTGGGTTTTGCATCTCAGCCGGAATATCTGTTGATGGCAAAGACGGGCATTTTGTTCGCGTCGTTGCTGGCGGGCGTAAGTGGGTATATTTGGCTTTGGCTTATCAGTAAAAAGACCTGACTATGATCGTTTAAGTATTTGCTAACAAGCCGGTTGTACTAGCGAAGGCCACATCAAGCAAAGGGGCTCAGATGACTGACAAACTTATATGGCATTTTAATATTACAGTCATAGAATGCTTGATCGTCTTTACTCTGTTGATTTTCTGTTTGTTGAGGGTGCTGTTGTGACACGTCAATCAGGTGAGCTGACTTCAACATTAGAAAGTTGGCATTCGCAAAGTATAAAAAATGTTTTTGAATCACTTGAAACAAAATTAAACGGTCTTTCAAAACAACAAGCAATAAACAGGTTTGCTAAATACGGGCCGAATCGACTTCCCGAGCCGAAGGCACGTGGCTCATTATTACGATTCTTTTACCAATTCCACAATGTCCTGATATATGTATTGATTGCGGCAGGTGCTGTCACTGCGATGCTCGGGCATTGGGTGGATGCCAGTGTGATTTGTGGTGTTGTACTTATTAATGCGGTCATCGGGTTTGTTCAGGAAGGCAAGGCCGAGCAAGCGTTGAAGGCAATACGGCAAATGCTTTCTCTAAATGCAATGGTCATGCGTGATGGCAAACAAATGACGATCCACGCTGAGGAATTGGTGCCTGGTGATATCGTGCTGATGCAATCAGGCGATAAGGTGCCGGCAGACTTGAGGTTGTTCCGTGTTAAGGGATTGCAAATTCAAGAGTCAGCCTTAACCGGGGAATCTATGGCCGTGGAAAAGATTACAGCTCCCGTTGCACAAGATAGCGTGATCGGTGATCGTCGCTGCATGGCCTATTCGGGCACGCTGGTTACTCACGGTCAGGGGAGCGGTGTGGTGGTTGCAATCGGCGCGCAAACGGAGCTTGGTCACATCAGCACATTGGTTGCAGAAGTAGAGTCTGTGACTACGCCTCTGTTGCGCCAAATGGCTGAGTTTGGCCACTGGCTTACGCTGGCCATTCTGGTCATTGCGGTAGCGGCCTTCGCATTTGGTGTATTACTCCATGATTATG
>Ga0316205_10005436_pt1 | contig 10552 bp, 10 predicted proteins | sample 3monthpyrite_MG_FD_204941 | JGI IMG/M metagenome (GOLD analysis project Ga0316205, IMG submission 204941) | Microbial mat bacterial communities from mineral coupon in-situ incubated in ocean water Damariscotta River, Maine, United States -... | ecosystem: Environmental > Aquatic > Marine >...
GCAGAAGGTGCTGAGCGGAGATGTGCGAATAGGCGAAGATGAACTTCAACATCTCTCACCTGCGTCTCTTGCCTGCAAAAGAGCTCTGATGCCTCAAAAGGCGTCCCTTAGCTTTCCCTTCAAGGTGTGTGATGTGGTGGCAATGGGACGCGATCCTTTTCGGACCTCGGTTGATGCATCGGCGAACAGGATTGCTGTCGACTGGGCCCTTGAAGAAACAGACATAGGTCACCTCGCTGGACGGGTGTACACGCAACTGTCAGGCGGGGAGCAGCAACGTGTTCAGCTCGCCCGCGTGCTCGCACAGGTATGGCGGGAGAACAACGATGAACCTCGCTTTCTTCTCTTGGATGAACCAACGTCCAGTCTGGACCTCGCGCATCAGCACTCTGTTTTGCATTTGGCCGTGAGGCTCGCAGAAAAAGGCGTTGGCGTGGTGGCTGTTGTTCATGATCTCAATCTTGCGGCGCTCTACGCAACGCGGGTTGTCATTCTTGCCAATGGGTGTGTGGTGGCGACCGGCGCCCCGGATGAGGTTCTGCAGCCGTCTCTGATTGCAGACGTGTTTGATCTATCTGTCCACCAGGTCGAAGACCCGGATACAGGGCGGAGGTTAATCGTGCCGACAGGTAATCATCGGCGGAGCGCCTCCGTCATTGATTTTAGACAGGCTCTTTGAGTAGGGAATTTGACGATGGAAAACACTGTTCTGAGCTCTAGTGGATCTGAGGCATCGATTGTTGATCCTCAGGCAGTTGATGTCCTTGCGGCGGCACTCGAGTTTGTCAGTGCGGGTGGCCCGGTTCTTTACTTACTCGCCGCACTTTCGTTCGTCACCCTTGTGCTGATTTTTGCCAAGATGATGCAGTTCTCTTCTGCGCGGCTGGGCGAACGCGCAAAAAGGGGGGCCTTGGCGCGGGTCCGAACGGCAACCCGAGCCGCGGTCGATGCTCTGAAAGAAGAGAAACAAATTGAAAAGGCAGGGTTTCGCGCTGCCCGCCGTGAGCTGAGACCTCTGGAAGGTGGCCTTGGAATGCTTGGCTTGATTGCAATGTTGAGCCCTCTTATCGGTCTTCTTGGGACCGTGGTCGGCATGATCGACGCCTTTCGGGCTCTTTCCGAAGCAAGCGGTGTGGTTGACCCCAGTCTCTTGTCGGCGGGTATCTGGGTAGCGCTTCTCACAACAGCCGCTGGGCTGATTGTCGCCATTCCAGCAACACTTGCTCACGGATGGTTTGAAGGACGCTTGGCGCGGTTTGCGGATCTTGCGGAACAAGCGATAGGGGAAGTGGCAGAGGTTCGTAGAGATTTGCCAAAGACTCTTGGTATGGCAGCGGACTGAGGAGCAGCATCCATGGTTTTGCGCCACCCTAGACCAAAGCTGGTTTTGAGCCTGACACCGCTCATTGATGTTGTCTTCATTTTGCTCATTTTCTTCATGCTTGCGTCTCAATTTGTGGATTGGCGTCAAATCAAATTGACGCCCCAGGCGCAGTTCTCAGGAGCGGTGAGTGAGGAACAAACGTTATCTCTGAAATTGCGAAACGATGGATCGTTTGTGCTTGGGGACCAAGCTGTTGAAGGATTGCAGCCAGCGATAGCAGCACTGATATCTCACGGGAAAGACAGAACCGTTTTTATTGAGCCGGAAGAGGCGGTTGAAATTCAGAGCGTCATTGATGTGATCGAAGCATTGAACGCGTCTGGTTTTACTAAGGTGCAACTTTCCGACGCAGTGGGGTACGCGGCTCCATGAAAAGCTTGCGCGGCAGAACGACGGGTTACCAGCCAGATGGTACCTTGCCCTTGATCAATATAGTTCTGTTGTTGGTTCTTGCTTTTATGATGGCGGGAACTTTTGCAGAGCCGCTGCCACCTGAGTTTGACCCTCTTCGATCAGAAGCAGAAGTGCCCAAGCAAGAGGTGGTGCAAACAGTCGTTCTGACGATGGATGCAGAAGGTGTCCTCTCGCGGGAGGGTATCAATCTCACCAGTGATGACTTGGACGCTCTGCTCGGCGTCCTAGGGAGGCGTGACGATGTTCTGGAGGTGAGAGCGGATGCACGAAGCCCGGCGGTTCGGGTCATCACACTTCTGCGGTCCGCGGAAAAGGCCGGTATCCCGGATGTACGGATTGTAACACTGGGGCGGAAGTGACGATGATTGCCCTCGATCCGATCCCAACGCTCAGTCGTTATGTTCCGACTGCCATATTCTTTGCGATTGCAGTACATGGTCTCGTGTTGGGTGTTTTCTTCTTTTCTCCGCCGTCGAATGGCGGAGGTGGCGGGCAGGTACTCGGCCCGCTGAGCGTTCGTCTGGGTGGTTCTGGTGCAGCTGGGCCCCTTGAGCAAGCAACGGTTGAGCCTGTTGTTGAGGCGCCTGCTCTCCAGCCTGAGCCGCGGTTAGAACCACAAGCTCAGCCGGTCGTGGAGTCAATCGCACCGAAACCACGGGTCGTCCAGGCTAAGCCCATCGTCCGTCGGCCGGTGGAAGTTCCGCGGGTGAAGGAGCCTGTTGAGCAAGAGGTGCTCGAGAACCAGGCGCCTGGAGACCAAGGCGATGGCAACCCTGTTGGAGCATCAAGTGCAGGAACTCCAAGCCTTGGTGAGGGGGCAGTTTCACAGACTGCGGGTATTGGTGCATCTGATGCAGAAGCCGGGGGCGAACGGGACGCTTATCTCGCTCTGATCCGGGTCCGCGTTGAACAGAACCGAAGCTATCCTTCTGCCGCCCGCCGACGCCGGGAAGAAGGTATGGCGACGCTGAAGATCACGATTGATGGGCAAGGGCATCTGACCAATGTTCAGATCTTAACTGGTTCAGGTTCGTTTCATCTGGACCGTGCGGCGAAACGGATGGCTGAAAAGTCAGCGCCTTTTCCCCCACCGCCTGTCGCGCCCTTTTCAACACACATCCCCATCGTTTTTGCTCTGAGGTGACTTGAGCCTCCAGACCTGCTCAGGTTAGCGGAAGTGGCTGAGCTACGTGAGTAGCTCAAAGGCGCAACGGTCGCTGATATTTATGAAGTGACCGAAGACGTTCTCGTGCTGGTTCGTGGCGCATTTTGTGCGGAGGCTTGATGCGTATCAATCTCTCGGCCAAGGCGTCGTTGAGATATCAGGTGGCGTCGATGCTCATTCTTAGCACTCAGGGTGAGTTTGCGGTGGTGCCAGGTGTTGAAGCGAGCCCAACTGGCAAAATTTGGTGAGTTGGCCAAACGGATGTGACCCAGGACGAGCTAGCCTTCATGATCGGTTATTCGCGTCAGAAGGCGAACAGCATCACGAAGGTGATGGAATGGGAGGTATTCTCCGCCGCCGTCGGTTTGACCTTACTATCTGGAGTCGTCATGTTGCAGCAGGACGGAGTTTGTCGCAGGCCATAGAAGAGGACGCTTTGGCGCAGGATACTGATACTGACTTGACGTTGTTAGATAGTGCGACGCTGGAGCGTCAACAGGCTCAACTGCTCTATGAGCGTGCGCGTTCATCAGCGATAGCAGTTTTCATGGTTGTGTCGGTTTACTGCGCGATGCTGACATTCACGGTTCCTTTGTCCGGCGTCGCGATGTGGTTTTGTGCATCGATGTTTATGATTGCCGTAACGCTGGTACAGCCTGCCTGCTTCCGCACTACAGGCATCACGCTTGAGAATGCGCGCGATTACCTTTGGTGGCATACGCTTATCTCGAGTATCACTGGCGTCACGTGGGGCTTGGGCAGTATTTTTCTGACCAATGTTGATGATGTGCTCAGTGTCTTCACCACGAGCATGATGGTGCTGGGTATCACGTTGGGCGGCGTCTCACCGCAATCAGCCTATCGTCGTTCCTATGTCGGCCTCGCAACCTTTGTGATGCTGCCTTACGGCTTTTACATTTTGCTCACTGCGCCATGGCCTGTGTCGGCGACCGGGGCCGGTGTGCTGCTGGGCTATGCCTTTTTTATGTCTTCCAGTGCGCGAGTTGAACTTGCGACGCGTGATGCTATTGCTGTCCGGCAGAACAAGGCTCTTTTAGAACAGCTGCGTATTCAGCGTGATGAGCTGCAAAAGGTCAGTGACGACAAAACGCGGTTTTTGGCGGCCACCAGTCATGATCTGGCGCAACCTTTACACGCTCAAGGCTTTTTCCTGGCGGCGCTGAAGGACAAGCTAACAGAGCCGGCTCAATTTGATTTGTTGGCAAAAATCGAAAATAGCTGGCGTGGTCTTGGCAATCTCCTTGACGGACTGGTTGACGTTTCGAGGCTGGATGCCGGTGCAATTGTTGCCGATCAGCGGACCCTTGACCTCGGTTCTTTCGCGGGGCGGGTTGCCGGTGAGTTTACTGCTGTCGCTGATGAAAAAGGCGTCGCTCTCAAAATTGATTGCGGATCAGTCGTTGCTCAAACCGACCCCATTTTGTTTGCACGAATTGTTCGGAACCTTTTGTCGAACGCTATCAAGTTCACAGACCCTGGCGGGCGTGTTGAGGTGTCCGTTAATGCGCAACCCGAAGTGATTGAGGTGCTGATCTCCGATACAGGTTGTGGCATTCCGTTGGACAAGCAGAGGCTGGTTTTTGATGAATATGTGCAACTTGGTAACAGAGAGCGGAACCGGGAGAAGGGGCTTGGGCTTGGGCTATCAATTGTTCGCAGACTCGCAAGTCTTCTGAAAATTGATCTGTCTCTTGTTTCAAGTTTGGGTGAGGGAACAGTTTTTCGCTTGGGAGTTCCCGTGGCAAACCTGGGTCGGGATGGCGAGCTCGGCCGCGAAGAACAACGGCAAGACCGGGTTCCTGTGGCGAGTGACCTTTGTATTCTGATTGTGGATGATGAAGATGCCATTCGATCGGGCATGACGACGCTTCTCTCTAGCTGGGGATGTCAGGTGCTCTCAGCCGGCAGTGGCGAGGATGCGATTGCTCTCTTGAGTCATGATCAGGCAACGCCGGACGTTCTTCTTATTGATCGCCGTCTGGGCGGTGCAGAAACCGGGATGGATGTCGTTGAACGCGTTCGTGACGAGCTTAACGAAGACATTCCTGTTGTTCTTATGACCGGAGACATTGCCGCTGCGCCGGAAGATTTTTCGATACCGGGGCTCAAACTTCTCCATAAGCCAGTTGAACCGTCGATGGTTCAGAGCCTCTTGGCTGAGATTGCTGAACGTAAAACAAACGCTGCCCGCGACGCTTTCTAACCACGAAGGTCTTCTATTCGAGGAGCCCAAGTGTTTGCGCCTTGCTGACACATGCGGTGCGGCGCGTCACATTTAGCTGTCGGAATATCTGCTTAACGTGTGTCTTGACGGTATTCTCACTGATGGCGAGTACATCTGAGATGCGTTTATTCGAGTACCCTTCAGCGACGAGCTTGAGTACTTCCATCTGCCGGGGCCCTATCAGAGGTTCGCCTTCCCTAGGCGGTTGCGCATTCACCGCTTGTGGAGACGTTGAGCTTGCTTCCATCACGGTCCACAATTCCGGCGGCAAAAATACCTCGCCTTTGAGCGCTGCAGAGATGCCCTGGCCAAGAACTTTTGTCGGTGCGGATTTTGGAACAAAACCCATGGCGCCGTTTTGCAGAACCTTTTCAACTGGGGGCAGCGTGTCTATTCCAGATACAATCAGAACGGGCACCTGACACTGACGCGCCTTCAATGCGAGGATGAGTGCGATCCCATTCATTTCTTCCATGACAAAATCTGAAACGATGAGATCAAAGGTCCGGCCATTCTCGATTTCAGTGATTGTCTCGCGCGGCGACGCATAGCTCTCACAGACATAGTCAGGACTAAGAGAGTTGATGACTTCCCTTAGGCCGTCCAGGAACATGCGATGGTCGTCAATGAGCGCTATGTTGATTTTTTTTGACATTAACTGGTGGCAGATTTTTCGGGAGATGTTTTTTCAACGAACATGTTGAAGCTTATCGAGATTCTGTCGGAGCTGCTATTGTTTGCGGCAACCGCATGTTGAAGCCATGCGGGAAAAATGACCAAGCTTCCTTCTTCGCATTCATATTCAACGCTCTGGCTGTTCAGAAGGGTTCTGCTTTTCAATGGAAGCGCCTGCATTGCGCGCTCGCGGACCGGGTCGTAGAACTCAATGTCTCCTGCGTCCGGGGGCAGTGTGACGTAATATGCGCCTGAAAGAAATGCATTTGGGTGGATATGCGCGCGGTTGTAGGCGCCTGGACCATTTCGGTTTGCCCACATTTCCGCAAATTTCAGATGGTACCCATTAAAGTCAAATCCCAATGACTCGGCGCACTGAGCGCAGGCTGTGCCAATGATGCGTCTGATCTCTGCGAAATCATCGCTGAAGTGCAAATCAGCGGCGCTATGCCACCCACCTACGTTGGACCGTTTGATCGAAGACCCGCTTGCTTCGAGCGCGGCAATTTTCTTGCGAAGATCTTTGTTTATCCGCTCATGGTCGACGACTGTGCGCAACCAGATAGGCACAGAGAAAAGCATTTCCGGTGCAAATGTACTTTGGGTTTCGTTTGAGCCAGTCACTGTCCGTATGCCTTGCAGGTTGGGGTGATGTCAGCAGGATTTGGGATAATGTCGATCCAGCCAGACCAATGGTCCGCCGACGCCTTTATGATCATGGAACACTGGTCGTTTGCCAGCGCATGTTGGTAGGCCAGAACGAGCTGGAGCGGGACGATTTCATCTTTATCACCTGCAAAATGGGTTTGTGGAATGCGGGCGAGAAGGTGGGCCTGATCCATTGGGTTCAAGGAACCAATCATGGGAGAGACATTGTGGAACTCAGAGAATGCGGCGGTGTCCAAAGGCGCGGCGAGCGTCACGAACCCCGACACGTCTGATCGTTTTGCGGCGAGGAGGGCGGCAAGGGTGCCGCCGCCCGAATACCCAATAAGAATAAGGTGGTTGGCTTTATACTCGGCCATCAGGTGGTCAATGGCCTGGTTGAGCGACGACACAACCGCTTCGCTATACCGCTCATTTGTCCAGAACTTCTCCTGGCAGTTGCGACTTCTCGCGCCGACAAATTGGCATGGGCGGGCCAGATAGACCAGGTTGGATCGGTTGCTGGCGGCGACGAGCGACAAAACTGTTTGCGTGATGGGTGTTGGATCTGACGATGGCCTGTCTCTTCTCTCCCATGCAAATCCATCCCCTTCGATAAAAACACGGAGCTCTTGCCTTGGTGCTTTGTCTCTGGGGGCATAGCTGCGTAAGTCAAAAGACTGCGTTGCAAGTGTCAGTTCTTCGTAAGTTGCAGGGACGATTGATGTGGCCCCTAGCTGGCGCGCTTTCAGATCAGGTGCACTGCAGCCACTGAGACTCAGCATGCCAAGCGCGGCCAAAGGCCAGAAATACGTTGCTAACTTCAATTTCATTTTGTTTAGTCGGTACCCGTTGAGGCGACAATGATGACCGTCTTTCAGCAATTTTCCAAATGCTGATAAACGCAGCGAGCCTGCGCCTTAGGGTGTATAGGGTTTTTCGGTCAGAGTAAGAAGAGATAGGGACGGCGGTAATTTATATGGAAGAAGAGCAGCAAACGGCATCAGCAGAGGCGCCACAAGAGCAGCCCGGTACACAGATTTCGTGTTCTGGGGGCTTTGCAGACTGGTTGAAAGATCAGAATGTTAGCTTTGGCCTGACCTCCTATCAGTCAGGGCGTCTATACCTGGTCGGACATCAGCCGGGCGGTGTTCTTAGCTTTCATGAAAGACATTTTTCGCGGGCGATGGGCGTTGCAGCGACCCGCGACCGGTTGCTGCTCGCCAATCAATTTCAGATTTGGCGTCTGGAGAACATCCTGGCGCCTGGTCAGGAGATGGATGGATTTGACGCGAATTATGTGCCGCGAAATGCCCAGACTACTGGTGATCTCGACGCCCACGATGTAGGGGTTGAAGCGTCCGGCCGCGTTATTTTCGTCAACACAAAATATTCCTGCCTCGCGACGCCGAGTGTCACGCATAGCTTCAAACCGATCTGGAAGCCGCACTTTATCTCCCGCCTAGCGCCAGAAGATCGCTGTCACCTCAACGGTCTGGCGATGCATGAGGGGGAAGCCCGCTATGTCACAGCAGTGTGCAAAAGCGATGTGGTGAGCGGGTGGCGCGACCGGCGCGCCGAGGGCGGGTGCATCATCGACGTGAAGTCGAATGAATTCGTCACTCAGAAACTTTCCATGCCGCACTCACCCCGCATGCATGATGGGCGCCTGTGGGTTCTCGATTCCGGGCGCGGGCGCCTCTGCGTTGTGAACGAGCAGGATGGGTCGACCGAGACGGTTGCGTTCTTGCCCGGTTTCCTGCGCGGTCTTGCATTCCATGGGCCCTTCGCCTTTGTCGGCATGTCGCTCCCGCGGGATGGGAGTTTTTCCGGTCTGGAGCTTGATGGTGAATTGGAGAAGCGAGACGCGGACCCCTGGTGTGGCGTGCAGGTCATCGATACAAGAAATGGTGATGTGGTGCACTGGGTGCGTCTCGTGGGCGAGATCCGCGAGCTGTTTGATGTGTTTTCCCTGCCAGGCGTAAAAAATCCTATGGCATTGGGGCTGATGGACCCGAATCTTCAATCAATGATCACAATTGAGGATTGGGACGAGGCAGACCGCCCGTCTTAACCATGCTTATGATGATTTTTTGGTTTTCTAATTCAAAAGAAGCCCGGAAATCTGCCGTTTTTTTTATCTCTCACCCTTTTGGGTGAGTGACCGATATTTCGGAATTCCTTACTCAATTCCTAATGCGATGCGTGGGAGCTGATCCTGCGTTTCGCGCTGAGTTTTGTATCGCCAGTTGGCGAAAAGGTAGGGCGACGAAGATGGCTTTGATCAAAGGCACGACCGGTTCAACTGAGAAGCAGACCGTTTCTGAAAGGCTTACCCGAAGCGCTTATAGTTACTACAGCTCGACGACGGTCAGTCCATCAGGAGACCGCTCCACAGCGACGGGTCTGAAGCGTTTCTTTGCCGCGGCGCTCCTGTCATCAAGTTCCATCATGGTGCTTTCATCACCGGCTACGGCTGTGGCACCTGCGGTATGTAATCCAGCCATGCCTGCGAATGGCCAGACGGTGAACTGCACCGGCATGACGACCGCGTCTCAGTCCTTCACTGGTGATGATCTCACCATCATTGCCGATGAAAATTTCAATCAGGACACGTCGAGCAATACTGTCGGTCAAACCCGCTTGAACGCAGGCATCTTCATTGCCGGCAGCGGCGGGACGATCCAGCATAGCGGTACCATCAAGACAGGCGAGATCCCGGAAGGGATGGCCACCTACGGGCGGCATAACGGCCTCTACATCATTGGTGGCACTGGCGATGTCTCAGCAGAGAACACGGCGACTGGTTCCATCACCACGACGGCGGTTGAGAGCGCGGGCATTCAGGTATCTGCGACAACAGGCACCTCGACGGCGACTAACCGTGGGACAATTCTGACCCAGGCACGCGAAAGCTACGGTGTGGCGGCGTCAAACGCGAGTGCGGCAGTGGGCCAAAACTTTGGCACCATCACAACCAATGGCGATCAGTCTCACGGCGTTTATTCTTATACCTATTCAACCGGTGCGGGCGCGACATCGACCAATGCGACGGGCGCGACCATTAATGTGGGCGGCGACCTGACCGCCGGTGTCATTTCGATTGGAGGAAAGCTTGCGACGAGCTCAAACGCTTCAAACGCCGGTACAATCAATGTGACGGGTGATGATGTGGCGGCAGGTGTTGCCGCACTGAGCACTAATGGTGCCGCCACCGCTGGAAACACAGGACTGATCGCGCTTCAGTCAAATGTCTCCGACGCAATGAAGTATGGCGGTTACACTCAAGATATCGGCGTTTTTGCCAGCACCAACGGCACCGCAACGGCGACAAATGGGATGGGCGCATCCATCACCGACAGTGGCCAGGGGAGTTCCATTGGCGTTTATGCTACAGCGAGCGTTGTTAATCCGTTTGACTATGGCGCCATGATGTACGGCAAATATGCGGGCGGCACTGCGAATGCCACCAATGATGGAACCATCACTCTGACGGGTGATCGCAGCTATGGCCTGGTCGCTTTTGGGCCTGGCGGGACGGCTACGGCGACCAACAATGGATCGATCACAGTCACCGGTGACAATAGCGCTGGTATCGTCACTAATGGCAATACGACGAATGTGAACAATACGGGCACCGTTTCGGTCACCGGGGACGCAACCTATGGGGTTCGCGCAACTTCGGTCACGAAGGCCACCACGAATGTCACCAATTCCGGCACCATCACACAGGCAAATGGCGATGGCATGGCGTTGGCGCGGTACGGCGCAAGCGCCATCTTTGCCTCTGGTCCAACAGTGAATATTACCAACACCTCAACGGGGACCATTAACGGTACGGAGAGGGCCATCGGCATCGGCTATGCAAATGCCGTGACCATTAGCAACGCTGGAACCATCAACGGCGATGTGGATGTGGTTAAAACAAGGCGCCTCAAAATGTACCGTTACGCGATGACCGCGCCGACTTTCGCCCTTACCAACTCAGGGACCATTAACGGGCAGGTTGTTACTGGGTTCAGTT
>Ga0316205_10005437_pt1 | contig 10550 bp, 9 predicted proteins | sample 3monthpyrite_MG_FD_204941 | JGI IMG/M metagenome (GOLD analysis project Ga0316205, IMG submission 204941) | Microbial mat bacterial communities from mineral coupon in-situ incubated in ocean water Damariscotta River, Maine, United States -... | ecosystem: Environmental > Aquatic > Marine >...
GGGCAATCCGGGTAAAGACGTTTGCTTTCGCGGCACCGCCATGTTCCAAAATTGCGGCCCGCGCTTTTACCATATGAGGCGCATCCGGGCTGTCACCAACCAGTTTCAGGGCGAAATAGGCTTTGACCGAGGCGCTCATGTTGAAGTCGCCATCATGATAGAGTGGCCAGCCGCCATGCTTTTCCTGAATCCCCCTCAGGTAAACAGCCAGCTTGTTTTCCATCTCGTCATTGATTGTGCCGAGGAAATGATTGAGGAAAATATATTCGGCAGGAATCGTCGCATCAGCCTCCAGGTCAAACGCCCAGTGCCCATCCTCCGCCTGGCGGCTTATCAGCCAGGTCGACGCTTCTTCAATGACACCGTCAATTGCCCGCTCATCTGACGCTTTAATTTCGTCGACCTGAGCCGGGGTTCGCTCAAACATCACCATGTTTTGCGCCCAAATCAAGAGCAGCCATGCGGAAAACTCCAGCCAGCCGAACAACGCTCTATAGAAATCTTATAAGCTGCTTTTTCTCAAAAATGACTCGTAATTGCAAGCGTTTATGCGGATTTTCCAGACAATTGAGCAGCTTTTTCACCCGATTGTATGCTTCCTTCGATGGTAGCGGGCAAACCGGTATCGGTCCAGTCTCCGGCAAGCACGAGATTCTCCCATCTGGTTGTCGCTGGTGGCCTTTTTAAAACCTGCTCCGGTGTCTGTGCAAATGTTGCCCGTTTTTCCTTCACAATCCGGTAAATTCCGATTGGCTCATCACCCAGATCAAGCGCCCTGGCGATCTCCGGCCACATTTGCTCGGCAATCTTCTCCGCAGATTGCTCAGCCAGTTCCTCAGCAGCACTCACCGTTACCGATGCAACATCACCACGAACAAACAACCATTGCCCGATGCCGCCAACCAGTCCAAGAAACGAAACCTCGCTGGCAGAAAATGGAATGCGAAAATGGGCGTTTACAATCGCACGAAACTGATCGGGCATGACAATGTCAGACACGATATCTTTGGCGACCGATGGTGGCACGGCAAGCACGATCCGGTCTTGTTTTGAAACCCCGATTTGACAATCCGCAAAGTCCAGGCGGGAAACGTACCCTGCCTCAAACGTCAGCGATTTCAGCCTTTGCCCGAACATGACCTGTCCGCCATTTGCCTCCAGATACCCAATTGCGGGATCGACAAAAGTTTCGCTCAGTCCCTGCTTTGGAATCATTGGACGACAGGCTGATTCCCCACGGCCAAAGGTCTCGCGCAGCACCGGCCACAAGAGCCCGGCAGAGGCTTCCGATGCATCCGTATTCAAGACGGAAACCGCCAAAGGTTCCCAAAACCGGCGATAAAGCGGGCCGCCACGATCAAGACAAGCCTGTGCAGTTTGCCGGGACCCAGCTGTAGCCAGCCGCAGACCATTTAAATATTCCCGAATTGAGCTACCCGGCACCCGCTTATCTGACGAAAATAAAGACCAGGGAATCCGTCCTGGGTCGGGTCGCACTGTCCAGCGCTCATCATTTTCCAGATCCAGAAAAGGGAACTCCGCCCTTTCCGGTTCCCACATGGTCTCCCGCGCGCCAATCAGGTTCAGATAGTCGACAATGGCCCGGTTGCCGCTTAAAGCAAGATGGTTTCCATTGTCAATTTTCTGATCGAGCGTGCGATCATAATAAGACCGGCATCGCCCACCGGCATGTGCCGCCGCTTCGTAAACCCTGACATCATGTCCCCGGCTTGCCAGATGCACAGCAGCCGACAGCCCGGACACGCCCGCACCGATAACATGAACCGTCGCTGTCATGGATTAAAAAACCCCATGACGGATCAAAGTCCATATTTTCTCCAGCTTCGAGAGTTTGACCGGTGAGGAAATATCCCGCCAGCCGCGGCGTATCAACTTTCTGAGCACTTGATGATAAACATCCATCATCATGACAGCCGGGCGAACATTGTTTCGGTCACACTGGCTGGCAAAGTGTTGCGCCTCTCCATATCGCCGCTCTGCCACATGCGCCAAAAGCTCACAAACCTGTTCAAGATTGGGGTGAACCAGCATGGCAGGAAGATCATCAACAGGAATGTCGTGAGAACGTAAAAGATCGGCAGGCAAATAAAGGCGGTCACGCTCAGCGTCTTCAACCACATCACGGAGGATATTCGTTAGCTGCAACGCCTGCCCCTGGGCAAATGCGAGACTCATCCCCAATGCTTCGCTCACCCCGAACACCCGAACGGACAAGCGACCAACAGCACTGGCGACCCGGTCGCAATAAAGCTCAAGCTCAACCATGTCGCGGATGCGAACCTCTACGGCGGCATCCATTTCCATGCCATCAATAATGGCACGGAAATCTTCTTTTCGAAGGCCGAATTGCTCAACCGGCCCCTGTAATGCCCGCGCAATTGGATGGCGTGGACGATCGGCAAACAATCTCTCGATCTCTCCGCGCCATAAACCCAGGCCTGCCTGTTTTTCTTCAATAGTGCCCGGCTCATCCGCGATATCATCTACTTCACGACAGAACGCATAAATGGCATACATGGCGTGACGTTTTTCGTTCGGCAGACGGCGCATGGCCCAGAAAAAGGATGTCCCCGACGCGCGCACAATGGCTTCGACATGGGCTTCGACATCGACAACCTGTGGTTCTGAATTCTGTTCCTGGGGCGCTGCTTCGGTCATGGCCGTATCCTTACACGACGAAATCGGTTTCGTCACCTACCGAGCGTTGGTTTTTGAGTAGCTGCGCCCTTTCCAGGCCCCACCTGCCCCGCGCCAATGACGGATTGCCGAGGAAATTGTCATCAGCGTATAACAAACCCCCGCCACCGGGAGCATCAGTCCCGTAACAGCGTTCCGGTTATAGAGGTTCAGTGTCGGCCCGTAAGCAATGCACATCAGCCCCCAGATTCCGGTACCCATGAATGTAACCACAGGATTTCCAGATGACCCGCCAACAAATACCAAAACCGGCCCGGTCAGATAAATCAAAGCCATCACAAAGACAGTACCGATAAGCTTCAAGATTGAATGATCAAGCTGCACAAACGCGGTTCGCGCAACCATGTGCCAGATTTCAGACAGATGTTCATAAGCACGCAGGCTTTTTGTTTGCTCTGACAAACCAAGCCATATGGGGCCTTTGCTCTTGATCAACTGTCCCATTGCACAATCATCAATCAAACGGTCCTTGATCGGCTCAATTCCTCCTGCCGCCTGCAAGGTGCTCAGTCGTACCAACATGCACCCCCCGGCTGCGGCGGCCATAGGGTCATCGGGGGTATTTACACGGGGGAAGGGATAAAGTTTCTGGAAGAAAAACACAAAAGCCGGGATCAGCAATCTTTCCCAAAAGCTCTGGCAACGTAACTTTACCATCAGCGAGACCATATCCAGTTTTTCGTGTTCGGCTTTCCAGACCAGTTCACCAAGATTGCCCGACGCATGTTCAATATCGGCATCCGTAAACAGGATATATTCAGCTTCGGGAGAAAATTGGGTGGCCGCTTCCAGCCCTTGACTGACGGCCCAGAGTTTACCCGTCCAGCCGGGCATCAGGGGCTTGCCGGTAATCACCTGAAGATTTGGCGATGCACCTGCGGCTTCGCGGGTTCTGTCAGAGCTGTTGTCATCAACAACAACGACCTTCAGGTCCCCGGGATAATTTTGATCCAAAAGAGAATTAACCGTCAGCCCAATGGTTTCAGCCTCATCGCGTGCCGGAATAACGGCGACAACGGCGGGCCAGTGATCCAATTCCCCTGCAGGGCCCAGTTTCTGATCTGCCTGCCAAAACCGTCCATGACCGATCAACAACCACAGCCAGATGAGCAGCGAAACCAAACCGACAGCCATCGCAGCCGTTTCGTTCACGCCCTATGTCCTGCCATGATCGCCTGCCCGACACCCAAAAGGCAGTTCCACAGATATGCAGGTTTGCTCAAGACGACACGGCTCGCCAGCGGGTCGTCTTGACGAAGACGCACGATCAGGCGATCTGCAATATTAATGATTGCCTGTGATTCCATCGCCAGCCGTCTGCTTGGCAAGCCACCGGGCAATGTGCGGGCGTCATCCATCAGAAGAATGGTGGCATCAAGACACCGGTCAATCACACGCCGCAAATCAGGCGTTAAACGGGCACCATCAAGGCTTTCAATTTCCGCGCCCTCTTCCGCCATCCAGTCACCGGGTAGATAGACACGGTTCAGTGTTCGATAATCATCCTGACAATCCTGCAGATGATTGATCACCTGCAAAGCTACACAAAGGGCATCAGACGGACCATAGCCATCATCCGAACCGCCATGCAGGTCGACGAGATAACGCCCGACAGGAGCCGCTGACAACAAACAATAAGCAACCAGATCATCCCAATTATCATAGCGCAGCTTTTCCGCGTCCTGTTTAAAAGCGGTGATCAGGTCGAGGCAATGCTGTGGCGAAGTTGATGTTTCGCTCAGGCTGGCCCGCATACGATGGCCGGTGACATAGGCCGCATCATCAGTATTTAAGCCATGAAGAGCATCTTCAAACCCGGAAAGGCGGCTGATTTTTTCATCAGATGACAACTCGGCACTGTCAGCAACATCATCAATCGCCCGGGCGAAACGATAATATACAGCGATGTGCGGACGCAGAGCGGCAGGCAGGAGCCATGACCCTACCGGGAAGTTCTCATACGCTTCATCCTTGCCGGATGGTACTTCTACAGTTTGTGGAGAGCCGTCGCTCATTTACAATTCCGCATCCTGGTGGATTAAATCCAATGCGGGTTAGGTATTACTTTTCAGCCGTTTGCGCAATTCATCAATCAGGCCGATGACTTTGCCGCCATTTTTTCTGATCACAGAAGCGAATTCTTTTTGCTGGGTCAACCCCATGCTCAGGCCCTCAACCATAACATCGACAATTTTGAACGTTTCGTCTTTTTTACGAACCCGCCAAACCACATCAATAGGTTTCACACCCTCGCTTCGGACCAGTTGCGAATGAACCAGAGCATCCTTGCCACTGCGGACCTCGGCTTTGCCAACGACAATAGATTCTCCGGCATATTGCTCGAAGCGATCCGCATAAGTGATAACCATCAGGTCTTCAAACAGCTTTAAAAACTCTACCCGCTCGTCACTGCTTGCACGTTTCCAATAGCGTCCCAAGACCCATTTGGCGATTCCCTGAAAGGCAAATTTATCCAACATTAAATTGCGGAAGCGATCACGACGTTCCTGTTTGTTGATATCTTTAACAGCCAGTGAGCGAATAGCCTCACTCGTCATTTCTTCGACAAACTTTTTGGCACCACCCGCAAAAGCGGCCTCATCGGCAAACGAAACACTACCCGCCGCCACTGAAATAAAGAGGGCAAGTGCCGATGCTTTCAACCAGATAAATGCTGTTCGTCGATTAATCATATGCGCACCCGTGGAACCTGATCAGAACAGAGTGCAATAGTTGTAAAAAAAATCAACCCTAGAATTGCTTTCTGAATTGAAAATACGATCACAGTATTCAGTCCAGCAACTCTCAGGTAACGCTTTTAGCTGCCTCGCAGAGGTTCTTCAGCTTGGTTCGGGCAAGGTCGCGACCGAGTAATCCCAACCCGCAATCAGGTGCTGCAATCAAGCGATCTCCATCAATATGCTGAAGCGCATTGTTCAGGCGCTCGCGAATGCCTTCAACTGATTCTGTTTCACTTTTAGCGATGGTGACGACACCGAAAATGACGGTTGTCGTCTTGAACATTTCCAACAGACTCAGATCATTATTTCGATGCGCATCTTCGATTGATACCGCCTGAATACACGAATCCTCAATTGCGGGGGCAAGCTGAAAATAGCTTTCTTTCGGGGCTTTCTGGTAGTCGGGATTATCCAGCCGGTCCGGATAACCACAGCACATATGAACGGTGCGAATAACCTGTTCGGGGACGCCGTGAAAGCAGCGTTCAAGATTATCAAACCCGAAATCAAGTGCATCAGCAGCTTTCCGGGCAAAAACCGGCTCGTCGACCTGAATGTAACGGCACCCGGCATCGGCCAGCGCCAATATCTCGCTATTCAACGCGGCGGCCAGTTCCGCTCCGCGTTTTTTTGGGTCCCCATAAAAGTCATCAGCGACCGTATCACCTATGGTCATTGGTCCGGGCAGTGTAATTTTCACCGGACGGTCCGTCAGCGCCTGCGCCGCTTTCCAGTCGTGCGGCAGGAACGGACTTTTCGCTTTAACAGACGCCCTGATCGTCGGTAACTTTGCCTCGTAATTCCCACCACGAACCGACGTTTCCGTCAGGTGCTCAAAATCAATACCTTCGACATGGCGACAATGATAATGGATGTAGTTCTCACGCCGGACTTCACCATCGGTGACAATATCCACACCGGCTTCTACCTGATCATTGATGACAGCTTCAGCGGCTTTTAAAAACCGGGCTTCCGCGTCATCGCCAAGACGTTCCAGTTCCTCCTGATAGCGCCCGGTTGGGTCGGCAGCATCCGGGCCGCCATGTTCCATATTGAACCAGTCACTGACATTCAGGAAATCCGGTTTCGGATAGGCCCCGATTGTTGTTGTCTTAATCGCCATGTCATTCCCCTGAAGTAAATATCTGAATGATTATTTTCAGTTTTCAGTCAGCGACAAATTTATCCCTGTATTCTGAACGAAGTGCAGCATACCAAGGAGGCTCCGGTTGCCACCACCATAATTTTTCCAAAGCATCTTTTGGATAGGCTTGCAGGAAGTTCTTTTTGGCGATACTTGAGAGATGTTTTTCAGAGCCTTTGACAACTGAATTGTAACCGGTTTTAGACGCCAGCAGCCCACCAATCTCCGGGCGCGTCGCATATTCAAGAAAGGCGTAAATCTGATCAATGTTTTCTGCACCCGTCGGCATGGCCAGGCCGTCAAGCCAGGCCAAAGCCCCTTCCTGCGGGGCCATGTAATTGATTGGCTTGCCTGCGTTTTTCAGCGCAATCGCCGGACCATCCCATGTTTGGCCAAGGACAACACCATTGTTCAGGAACCCGGATTTCTGTGTCTCTGAATCATTCCAGAACATTTTGATACGGGGCTTTTTCTCAATTGCGAACGTGGTTATTTCATCCCAGATACGGCGCATATTCTCCTCGTCTTTATAGGCATCAAGCATTCGATTTGACGGCAGTTTGCCAATACGATCCAGATACAAACCCATGCCCAACATCATGGAATGGGGTCGTCCCATAACACGGCCTTTGACCTCTTCGCGCCACAGGTCGCCATAACTCAATTCATCATAAGTGCGCTCCCACATCGTGGTTACCCATGACATGGCTTCGGTTCCCCAGAAAAAAGGAAGGTGATGAACCTTGCCGTCCCATGTCCAGTGCTCAAGAGAACGTTGCAGCATGTTTGGGTGATACCGACCCGTTTCGACCCGGTTCATGTCAAAGGGCTGGAGCAGGCCTAAAGGTTGCCATTGCATGGCACGAAGCGCCGTAGGCCCGATGAGATCATACCCTCTGCCATGAATGGCCTTTATTTTATTGAGGAGTTCTTCGTTCGAGCCATAGGCCAGGTGATGAATCTTGATCCCGGTTTCTTTCTCAAACCCCTCAACGAATTCTTTTGGAAAATAATCAGACCACATCATCACCCGAAGATCGCCGGACGAAGACAATGCATTCTTCACAAGCCAGGGCCCACCAGCCAACATTCCGGTGCTACCCAAGACTGCTTTTTTCAGAAACTTGCGCCGTGTTGTCTTGCCCCCAGCTTGAGGCAGTGAATTTGATTTAACCATAAGGGGCTTTTCTTCTTCTGGATAACGGGTGTTAAAATATGTTTGATGGCCCCGATCATAGATTTGAAATTTGTCAAAAAAACGTCGGCGAGATCATCGGAAAACTACAAACGCTAATTTAGAAAGCAAGCATTAATCTACAGTTAATAAGCGTAAATATTTATCCGAAGCGTTCTGCCCGATACGGCGTGATATCGACGTTTGGTGCCCGTCCGGAAACCAGATCCGCAACCAGTTGCCCGGTCTTCGGCGCACAGGTCAGCCCCAAATGCTGATGACCAAAGGCAAACACGACATTTGGATGGTTCGGGGCCGGACCAATAACCGGCAAGCTGTCTGGAAAAGTTGGCCGGAACCCCATCCAAGTTTCGGCGCCATCTGTCACCAGTCCCGGTATCATCTGCTTTGCCTGATCCGTTAACATTTTTATCCTGCGCTCGTTCATTGGCGCGTCCAGTCCACCCAGTTCCACAGTGCCCGCGAAGCGAAGCCCCATGTCCATTGGTGTCGTCAGGAATTTGCAATCCCCCTCCATAACCGGACGGGTCAGGTTCAATTCAGGGTTTTCACAAACGATATGATACCCACGCTCGGTTTCCAGAGGAACATCAATACCCAGCTTGACGGAAAGCCGCCTTGAAAATGCACCGGCTGACAGAACAACCTGATCGCATTCAAACGGGCCATTGCTTGTCATAACGGTGTGCGGTCCTGCACCCGTGACATCATCAACATTTGCCTTAACAAATCGTCCACCTTCACGGACAAACATATCCGCGATCGCCAGCACTAGATCTTCCGGGTTCACGGTAAAACCATGATCATGCACCTGATAGGCATAGCGATATTCCGGTGACAAACCCGGTTCAAGCTTCTGGATTTCATCGCCAATGATTTCATCAATGCGCATACCAAGCTCGCGACGCAGATTAAAATCACCCCGCGCTTTCTCAAATGCTCCCCTGGTGCGATAGACCTGCAAATAATCAGATTCCCGAACCAGTTCCCCGCGCCCGGCTTCGTCCGCCAGTTTGCGGTAAAGATCCACACATGGGTCCGTCAGTACATGCAGGGCGGCTGCATCGGTTTTCGTGTCATTGGTAAGCCCGGCCTTAATAAAACGGATCAGCCACGGCGTAAGTTTCGGAAGATAACTCCAGCGGATGCTTAAGGGCCCGGCGGGGTTGAGCAACCACTTTGGTGCATTCCATAATGTTTCCGGACTGGCGATCGGGATAAAAGACGAGCGGGCCAGCAACCCGGCGTTTCCAAACGAACACCCCTGCCCCGGATCATCGCGATCAATCAGGGTGACATCATGACCATCACGGCGGAGGTACAAAGCTGTCACCGTGCCGACGATACCGGCACCAATAACAACGACTTTTTTCAGGGATTGGGTAGATTGAGCAGAACTGGGCGACATGGCGTTTCCGATTAACCAGTAAGTATAATTTTCGCAGCTCCAACCCTGCCTTCGTTCAGGTCCTGAAACGCACGCGCCCCTTCTGAAAGATTTCGGCGTTCGATCCAGTCCAGCGCACCAAGCGTTCCGGCATGAAGCGCCTGCACGGTAGCCCTGAAATCAACCATTGTATATGTGTAGGTACCGATAAATGTGATTTCCTGTAAGGTGATCTTTCGAATATCAATACCATCATCGGAATCAAGAAGGCCAATATGGGTAATCACGCCACCCGGATTGATCGCATGACACGCGCCACGGCGGGTCGCCTGCCCGCCAACCGCATCAACAACCAGATCAAAACTGCTTTCTTCGATACTGGTCACTAGCGGATCGATAATCCTGAACCCTTCACTTTCGGCAGTTTTACGACGCAGCGGGTTGGTATCAACAATGGTAACGCCCTGACACCCTCTGCTGCGCAGGATGAGCGCCGCCGACAACCCGATGGCACCACCCCCCATGACCAGCCCCCGGCATTCCCCCAAAGGTCGCCAGAGTGCGCGTTCACCAACGCCAATCGCATGAAGGGCCGTTGCCACCGGTTCTGCCAGTGCGGCTTTCACCGGGTCCATATCTTCCGGCAGTTCAACGATATTTGATTCCGGGATCACCACACGTTCGGCAAACGCGCCCTGACGTGGGGCCATGCTGACGATTTCGCGCGCCTGACAGAGGTTTGAGCGCCCGCCCAGACAGTCATCACAGTGCCCGCACGTCACAAGCGGGTTAAACACCACACGTTTTCCTTTAAACCGACCCGATAACGCCCGTCCGCTGGCCTCATGACCCAGGATAAGAGGTGCCGGTCGCCGTGCATCATGGCCGAGATAGGCATGCATGTCCGAGCCACAAATGCCCGCGGCTTCAATAACAAGCTCCACTTCACCTTCAGCAGGTCGAGGGTCCGGCTCATCTCGCCAGACAAGTTCCTGAACCCCGGTATAAACAAGCGCCTTCATTTCGCCGTAAACCCTCCGTCAACGGCCAGCACCTGACCTGTAATGTACGCTGCCCCGCGCGACGCCAGAAAAATCGTCGCGCCGTCGAGATCATCCATCTTGCCATTTCGCCCAATCGCCGTTTTGGCTGCATTTTCAGCAACAAGTGCCGGGTTCTCAAAAACGGCTTTCGTCAATTCTGTCTGGAAGAAACCGGGCGCGATGGCATTGGCGACAATACCGTCTTTAGACCAGGCTTCCGCCATGGCACGCGTTAGCTGGGTAATGCCGCCCTTAGATGCCCCGTAAGCGGCACCATTGGCAAACGCCCTGAAAGATTGCAGGGATGCTATATTGATGATGT
>Ga0316205_10005438_pt1 | contig 10549 bp, 5 predicted proteins | sample 3monthpyrite_MG_FD_204941 | JGI IMG/M metagenome (GOLD analysis project Ga0316205, IMG submission 204941) | Microbial mat bacterial communities from mineral coupon in-situ incubated in ocean water Damariscotta River, Maine, United States -... | ecosystem: Environmental > Aquatic > Marine >...
CAGCTTTAACACTCGCTTTTGCCGCCATGCCTTGCAGAATGTCGGCGGGGAAGAACTTGGCAATGGGGCCTTTACCTGCCAGCACGCCGTCCACTTCTTCGAAAACGATGTAGCCAAGCCCCGCAGCGCCCTGATCCTTCCGCGCCCAGTCATTAAGTTTGTCGAAGAAGGAGCGTGGACGATCTCCGGCTCCCGGTGCCGGGATGCCGCGCACAATGCCACCCTGAGCAATCACGTTTTTGAATGCCTTGAAGGTCACTTCATCAGGGGTGAAGAACTCTGTGATGTCGACGATTTCAATCGGGTTGCGCAAATCCGGCTTGTCATTACCGTATTTCAGCATCGACTCTTTGTATGGAATGCGGATGAAGGGCGCTTTGTCGGCCACACGTGGCGTCGCCATTTTGCTGGCGAATGTACCGAATGTATCGGCGGCCACTTTTTCCATCACTGCAAAGACTTCGTCCTGCTCAATGAAGCTCATCTCGACGTCGAGCTGGTAGAATTCGCCTGCAGAGCGGTCGGCGCGGGCATCCTCATCGCGGAAACAGGCAGCGATCTGATAGTAGCGGTCAAAGCCTGCCACCATGGTCAGCTGCTTAAACTGCTGCGGTGCCTGCGGCAGCGCATAGAATTTGCCGGGATGCAACCGGCTCGGCACAAGGAAATCACGCGCGCCCTCAGGGCTCGAGGCCGTCAGGATCGGTGTCTGATAGTCAAGGAAGCCCTGATCTTCCATAGAATTGCGCATGGCGCGAATGAGTTTGGAGCGCAAGACGATGCGCTCGTGAAGGCCATCGCGACGCAGATCAAGAAATCTGTTCCGCAGGCGAATGTCCTCGGGATATTCAGGCTCACCGAAAACAGGCAGCGGAAGCTCTTGCGCTTGCGACAGGATCTCGGCGTCTTTTACCAGGATCTCAATCGCACCTGTTGGCAGGTTGGCGTTCACCGTGTCCTCAGACCGGGCGACGACGGGGCCATCAATGCGCATGACAGATTCGGCACGCACCCGCTCAGCCAGCTTGAAGCCCTCCCCCATATCAGGGTCAAACACCAGCTGGGTCAGACCATAATGGTCGCGCAAATCGATGAACAGCAGACCGCCGTGATCGCGCTTCCGGTGGACCCAACCTGATAGGCGCACAGTCTCGTCAACATTTGATTTGGTGAGCTCGCCACATGTGTGGCTGCGATAAGGGTGCATTTTGGCTTCAACCCTGAAAAAAGGCAGGAATTACAGGGCCTCAGGCGGATGCCGACCCCAGTTCTGGGTGCCGAAAAGCGCATGAGACAGCTGATTTGTCAAGGTCTGACGGTTCGAGCTTGGTCAGGCGCTCATTCCACCAGACAGGGCCTGTGGATGGGGGCGACAGACCGGCCAGATTACGGTATAGGGGCCTCATGGAAATTATTACGACAACGGCGCAGCTGGAAGCAGCCTGTGGCCACCTGGCGAAGGCCTCCTACATCACCGTCGACACTGAGTTTATGCGGGATTCGACCTATTGGCCGATTCTCTGCCTTATCCAGGTCGCTGGGCCCCGTCATGAATACATCATTGACCCGCTGGCAGACGGCATCGACCTCGCTCGCTTCTATGAGCTGATGATGGATCGAAATGTCATCAAGGTGTTTCACGCGGCACGCCAGGACATAGAAATCTTCTACCATGAGGCGAAAGCCATCCCTGATCCGCTGTTTGACAGTCAAGTGGCAGCTATGGTGTGCGGGTTTGGGGAGTCTGTTGGGTATGAAACCCTGGTCCGCAAGCTCGCCAACGGCAAGGTCGACAAATCCTCCCGCTTCACAGACTGGAGCCGCCGACCGCTAACGGACAAGCAATTGAACTACGCGATGGCTGATGTCACCCATCTGCGGAAGATCTATGACGTGCTTGCCCGCCAGATCGCTGAGAATGATCGCATCGCCTGGGTCGGCGAAGAGATGGCCATCCTGCAAAACCCGGAGACATACGCTCTGAGGCCTGAAGCAGCCTGGAAACGCATGAAAATGCGCGTGAAGGGCCGCAAGTCTGTCGGCGTGCTGATGGAGGTTGCCGCCTGGCGGGAACGGCAGGCGCAAGAACGTGACACGCCGCGTAACCGCATCATGAAGGATGACGCCCTCTTCGAGTTGGCCAATCAACAGCCCAGAGACCTTAAAGGGCTAGATAATCTGCGCGCGGTTCCCCGTGGCTTCTCTAACAGCCGATCTGCGCCAAGTCTGCTCGAGGCAATCCAAACGGGCCTTGACCGGAACGAAGCCGACTTGCCAGATATTGAAGACCCTCGCCCGCTGCCATCAGGCATTGGACCTCTCGTAGAGCTTCTCAAAGTGCTTCTGAAGATGCGGAGCGAAGAGCACAATGTGGCGCCCAAGCTGATTGCCAATGTGTCCGATCTTGAGCAGATCGCCGCATTTAGAGATGCTGACGTCAAAGCATTGTCCGGGTGGCGGAACGAAATTTTTGGTCGCGACGCCTTAGCCTTAAAGAACGGGGAATTGGCCATATCTGCACGCGGACGCCAGTTGAAGGTCACCCGCATACAGACCGAAAGTTTGCCATCGTAAACTTTTGATTCACCAATGGAAATTGATGCATCGCCTTTTAACTAGAATTTAGAATTCTCCGTAGATCCTGCCGAGAACGGGATGTTTCAGGGACGGGGATGTAAATGTTGGGCGGAGTTTTCAATGCCAATATCGGCAAACGGATTTTTATTGCAGCAGTTGTGCCTATTATCGGCATCGCCTTGTTTGCTGCCTATATCATCAGTGGCGAAGTCCAGCGTTATGCATCGCTGAACCATCTCCATACACTGGCATCCATTTCTCCCAAAATCAGTTCGGTCGTAAATGAACTGCAGGGAGAACGCGGAACCTCAGCGACATACATCTCCTCTGGTGGTAACGGCGCATGGACTACCCGTCTTGACCAGCAGTTCGCTGCCACCGACGCCGCTCTCACAGATGTTCTACCCTTTTTACAGGCATTCCCCGCAGCCAGTTATGGCGTGCAGGTAGAAGAACGCCTGACACTTGCCTTGGCCGAGCTCGAACGGTTGGAGGGTTTTCGCGAACGCACAAGATCTGCGCGGACGACCATCGAGGCAACTGCAGAATATTATACACAGACCATTCGTCAGCTGCTCGACATTGTTTCCGTCGTTGCCTCTCTCGCTGATGATGCAGAAATCAAAGGCCAGAGCATTGCCTATATGAGCCTCCTTGAGATCAAGGAACGCGCTGGGCTGGAACGTGCAATGGGTGCCAAAGGTTATGGCGCAAAGGCGTTTGACTCACTCACTCACACTGAGTTTGTGACGCTCATTGGCCAGCAAGATTCCTACATGGAAGTTTTTCGCGCCTATGCCTCGCCAGAAGCTGTCGCTTTCTACGACGAAACGGTCGTAGGCACGCAAGTTGACGACGTTGAATACTGGCGTGATATCGCAGTCGAAGCCGGCTACGACATGCTTTACGACGAGATCACAGACATCCAGTGGTATGATGGGATTTCGATGAAAATCGATCTCATTACTCAGGTCGAGGATTTTGCCTCCAACGAATTGATCGCGACTGCCGATGGCGCCCTCAGCTCAGCCTGGATGGCTCTGCTCATCACACTGGTGAGCTCCATTGGATCTCTCGCCGTTGCCGGTGCTGCTTGTTATGTTGTCGGCCGATCAATCACCAAACCGCTTGCCAATTTGCAGGACGTTATGGGTGAAGTGGCAGATGGCGCTTTTGATGTTCAAATTTCTGGCACAGACCGTCGCGACGAAATCGGAGACATGGCACGCGCTGTTGAAGTCTTCCGTGACCAGGGCGCAGCTGCTGAGCGTTTGAAAGAAGAGCAGGAGCTTGCCGAAAAACGGGCCGCGGAAGAGAAACGCGAAAGCCTCAACAAGATGGCGGACGATCTCGAATCTTCAATCGGTCAGATGATTGACGGACTAACTGCATCTTCAACTGAAATGGAAACCACCGCCCGCTCCATGAGCGAGTTGGCAGGTACAACGAATGAAGAAGCAATTTCCGTGAGCAATGCCAGCACCGGAGCGACGCAAAATGTCGAAACGGTTGCTTCTGCTGCAACGCAATTGTCGAACGCCATCGGCGAGGTAACAGAGCAAATCTCCCTGTCAGCTGCTTTGACGCAGGAATCGCGCGAAGCCTCTGAACAGACAGATGTGCAGATGAAGAACCTGTCTGAAGCAGCAAATCGGATTGGCTCAGTGATGGAACTGATCCAGGAAATCGCAGAGCAAACCAACTTGCTTGCACTGAACGCCACAATTGAGGCCGCCCGTGCAGGCGATGCTGGCAAAGGCTTTGCCGTCGTAGCATCAGAGGTCAAAGACCTTGCCAATCAGACTGCCAAAGCAACCGGCGAAATTTCAGATCACGTCAACCGTGTTCAGGAAGAGACTAAAACTGCCGCTGAGGCCATGACTGGCATCGCCAACAAGATCGGCGAAATCAATCAGGTTACATCAGCTGTATCTGCAGCGGTTGAGGAACAGAGCTCGGCCACGCAGGAAATCTCCCGCAGCGCAGAAGAAACAGCTGAGATGAACCGGAATGTCTCGTCAAGCGTGGACACTGTTCGCACCGCAGCTGAACAAACCGGCACGGCGGCTGATCAGGTGTTGAGTTCTGCAGAGGAGCTTTCCAAGACAGCTGAAGGCTTGCGCAAACAAGTTGGCGACTTTGTTTCGTCGATCCGCGCAGCTTAATCCATCAAGCAAACCAAGAAATCAGAAGGCCGCTTCCTTGGGAGCGGCCTTTTTTGCGGTCTGGCTCAGATAATCACCTTCTTTGACTGCACATCCAGCGCACGGGCCAGCGCGCTCAAACGTTTCTCGACAACTTCACCGCAAAAGGCCTGGTGTGACCTTTGAACATTCAATGTCAGCGCATCCTTGGTGAGGACGAGACGTGTGTAGGGCAGCACACCAACCGTTGCGGCACAAAGCGTAAAGGCAACACGCAGCGCAAGGCCCAGAACCTGTGCGCGGTGATGGTCTTCTTCCCTAAGTAGGCCCATCAAATTGCCGAAGGCAGCGGGTTCGCCTGCACCTTCATGACGGTGAAAGCCCACGCGCGCCAGGAAGACACGTTCAGCATGGCTCACGCCGGCCAAAGGTGCCAACAAGGTTTGCTCAAACGCATGCATTGCGCGGTAGTCAGGATGCACATACCAACCGATATCTGCCAGGCTGCACGCGGCAAGCCGCAACCGCTTCTGCCCAGCCGTTTCCCCGAGCCCACCAGGACCGAAGAGAGGCGCCACCCAATCACCAAGCTCATGCCTGTGTTCTGGAAAACGGACCAGACGCTTTGCCAAATCACTTGCACCCGCCAACAAGGGATCGCCTGCGCGAACTGCGTCTGACAGTTGGTCAAACAGAACACCTTCGCGGAGACCATAGGCAGAGATTTCTACCTTCTTTACTTTGGTGGCTGCAATCAATCGGCTAAGCACCATCGCGCCGAGAGGGAGCGCACCTACCCGTCTGGAGGAAACATCAGGAATCTTTGCCAGCGACTTTGGTCCCAACCGTTCAATCAGTTTGGCAAGGTCTGCAGCTTCTGAGGCGGGCATTTGATATTCGTGCAGCACCCGAACCGGGTATTCATTCTGTGCCATATGAATTCGGGCAAGGTTTCGCCAAACGCCGCCAACTGCATACAAAGTGCGCCCTTGCGCCTTATCCAGCCATTCAACCTGGTCGAAGGCCTTGTCAATTTCCTTCAGAATTTCCTTTTGCGATAACCCGCTCCCTAAAAGACGCAACGGCCCCAAGGGAAGTGTCACGCCCTTCCCCGTCACCCCCTTTTTTAGGTCAACAAGTTCCAAGCTCCCGCCGCCCAGGTCGCCGACAATGCCATCAGCATCTGGAATGCCCGATAGCACGCCGAGGGCGGCATAGGCCGCCTCCTCTTTACCCGATAAGACGCGCATTTCCAGACCCGTTGCAGCTTCAACCTCTGCGGCAAAACCTGCACCATCTGTCGCATCACGCACCGCAGCGGTGGCAACCATTGCGGTATGCTCAACGTCCAGCTGAACAATCAGAGCGGAGAAGCGCTTCAGGGCCCTCATCGCCCGCTCAACGCCATCGGGATCCAGGCGTCCGGTTTCGCTCAGTTGCGCACCAAGACCCGCCATAACTTTTTCATTGAAGATCGGCACCGGGTTGCGCTTTGCACTTTCATAGATCACCAGCCGAACAGAGTTCGACCCAATATCTATGATCCCAAAACGTCCCTCAATGCGCGTATTCGGTTCGGCTCGTTTGTCGAGCTCGGGTCCGTCAATATTACGATGGAGGGTGGTCACCGGAAGAAGGCTCGTTTCGCTTTAGTGATTTGCCGCGACCCGACAAGCTCGCATTGTTCATAAAGAAGGTGTGCGCGTTAAACGGTTCCACCCCTGACTGCCGCTCAATACGCTCATAGCGACCGTCGGGCAACATATACCAGCTTTGCTCATTGTCCTTGATATTGGCAACCATGATCTGGTCCAAAATCTGCTCATGGACCGTTGGGTTGGTGACAGCAACAAGGTTTTCCACCCTGCGGTCCAGATTCCTAGGCATCCAGTCGGCTGAGGAGAAGTAGATTTTTGCCTCATCGGACGGCAATTCATGTCCGTCGCCAAAACAAACGATTCGGGAGTGCTCCAAAAAGCGGCCGACAATGCTCTTGACCCGAATGTTGTCAGACAGACCGGGGACACCGGGCCGCAGGCAGCAGATACCACGCACTATCAGGTCAATCTGCACCCCCGCCTGACTGGCGGCATAGAGCGCATCAATAATGATTGGGTCCACAAGAGAATTCACCTTCACCCAGATGGATGCCGGGCGGCCCGCCTGTGCGTGCTCCATTTCCTTCTGGATATGCCCCAGAAGGCGTGCGCGCAGGTTCTTCGGCGACATAGCAATTTTTTCAAGGCGCTCTGGCTCTGCATATCCCGTGAGATAGTTGAAAACCTGCGCAACATCGCGACCGATTGCTGGATCATCTGTGAACATGGACAGGTCGGTGTAGATTTTCGCGGTGATCGGATGGTAGTTGCCGGTGCCTAAATGCACATAGGACCGCAGCTGACCGCTTTCACGGCGCACCACGAGGCTCATCTTGGCGTGCGTTTTCAATTCGATGAACCCGAAGACCACCTGCACGCCAGCACGTTCCAGATTTCGCGCCCAGACAATGTTGGCAGCCTCATCGAAGCGGGCCTTGAGCTCGACCAAGGCCGTCACCGACTTGCCGGCTTCGGCGGCTTCAATCAGCGCCTGAACAATCGGCGAGTCCTTGGACGTCCGATAAAGCGTTTGCTTGATGGCAACGACGTCCGGGTCGGCAGCGGCTTGTCTTAGAAACTGGCAAACAACGTCGAAGCTCTCATAAGGATGGTGGACCACGAAGTCCTTCGCGCGAATGGCTGCAAAACAGTCGCCACCAAAATCACGGACCCGTTCGGGGAAGCGTGCATTGTAGGCTGGAAATTTGAGGTTCGGGAAATCATCGACAATCAGTTGGTCCGTCTGCGCAAGACCAATCAGGCCATCGACCAAAACCAGTTCTGCGTCGCCAACTTCGAGCTCTCGGACCACCAGCTTGCGGAGGCTCTCTGGAGTGTTCTTTTCCATTTTCAGGCGAATGACGCTGCCGCGCCGTCTGCGCTTCAGTGCCGACTCGAAGAAACGCACGAGGTCTTCGGCTTCTTCCTCAATCTCAATATCGCTGTCGCGCAAGACACGGAAGGCACCCTGGCCGATCACCTCATATCCAGGAAACAGTCTGTCCAGGAAGAGACGGATCAGGTTTTCCAGACTGAGGAACCGGATCTCACCGTCCGCATCGCCAGCCTGCGGCAGGCGCACAAAGCGCTCAATCTGCTGCGGTACGGGCAGAAGCGCGTTCATCAGCTTGCCATCAGTCACGCGGCGTAGTTGCAGGGCCAGGCAAAAACCGGAATTGGGGATAAAGGGAAAGGGATGTGCGGGATCGATCGCCAGAGGCGTCAACACCGGGAACACAGTCTCCAGAAAACGCTCTTCTAGCCAGGAGAATTCTGAGGGTGCGACCTCGCTTGCATCAATCACCGAAATTTTGTTCGCCCGAAGCTCGGTGCGCAATTCTTCCCATTGGCGCTGTTGCTCTGCCATCAGGAGATAAGCGGTTTCGTTCACCCGCTTCAGCTGCTGAGCAGCCGTCAGGCCATCCTGGCTGCGGGTTTCGACGCCAGCATTGACCTGGCCGCGCAGGCCCGCGACGCGGACCATGTAAAACTCATCGAGGTTGCTTGCCGAGATAGACAGGAACCGCAGCCGCTCCAAAAGTGGGTGGTTTCTGTTTTCCGCCTCTTCAAGCACACGTTTGTTGAAGGCCAACCATGAGAGCTCGCGGTTCATAAAGCGCTCAGGCGATTCCGGATCTATCGGGGCGACTGATGCGGCAGTTTCATCGGCCTTATCGGCAGATTGAACGTCCTCATTGGCGGCGTCGGATGGTCGGGGCGTGCTCATACTGGTTTCTCACGGACTACTGGGTTTCCACAGGCTGCCGGCCAACTTCATTCAAAGGGCCAGTAGGTGGTCTTACTCCCTTGAAAACTAACTCAAATTTGTAACCGAGTCATGACGATGGCGTTGCTTCCTTAAGCACGTCCGCCACCAAAGGCACCGTAATCCGCCGTTTTCCGGCGAGAGCGGCCTCGACCTTCCGAACGGCTCACCGATATTTTGATACTTTCACCGAAATCTCAGTTGTAAGTTCCTCCTCAGATTGAAACTTACCGATTGTTGCATCACCTATATCCTTTGCTCATTTCCGTTCACCGGCTCTTAAAAAGGCACCCGGTTCAATCGAATACCCTGCTGCGTGACAGGAACCTAAAAAGCGATTGGCAAAATTCATATTCACGTAGCTGAAGTAATTTCTCTCCATGACCAATTCACCGGTCGCTCGATCACGGATCGCTTCTTGTCTTTGTGAGATGAAACCACTTTCGCCCTGGTAGTCTGCTCGCGGCCCAATGATATGGTTTTGCTCATATTGGTAAGGAGCAGTAAAGGCAGCGATGGGCTGCGCATAGACACAGCGGTTACCAATGGCGTCCGCATACTTCTCCGCAGAGAGACGGACTGGTGGAACCAATTTCACCATCAAGTCATATTGTTCACATAGGCCGCTTTCGCGCGGCACCAGTGAATAACGATACAATCCACTCTTGCGTGCATAGTCCGCCTTGTAAGCACGTAGTTCCGGCGCCGTATAGGCAGCCTCCACAAACTCGAAGCCATCTCTCGCGAGATAGTCGAGGCAGTTACGACACCCGCCCCTCCCTTGGTCCGTGACAGCACCGTCCTCGCCGTTACCAAAGGACCGCGAAGGCATGTTGACGAACCCTTTAGCGTCAGGAACAGTCTGGTAAACATGCAGCCCACCTCGCGTCTCGCAGAGCTCATCAAGAGCAGGGACGCCAAGCCCCTCTTTCGCGTAAGGCTTGCCACCACTGAGAAGGCGACCAGAAGCACAAGAACTCAGAGCCGCGATAACAAAAGCAGCCATCACAAATCTTGTTAGCAACGTGGTACCCGACAAAACACTCACCCCTCCGTCGGACCACATGCCCGAAAACATGTGATCATCCTCACATGCCGCTCGTTTGATAAACACGCGAAGTGCGGCTCAAACAAGCGCACGCTTCGTGTCCTCAATGTCCTTTCAAACGCATTGGCTCATCGCCAACGCGCCCATCATGCACCGCACGTTTCAAGTTACAATTGTAAGGCATACCTTGGCAAACCAGCTGCATTAGGAAGATCGCGAGATAATCTTCAGCACTTCGGCCACCAAAGGCACCGTAATCCGCCGTTTTCCGGCTAGAGCCGCCTTATCGACCGCCGCCACAACATTTCGCGCCGTCTCGATTGACCGGTCCATATGGGTCGCCAGATAGCTGAGTGCCTGTTCTGGCGCTAACAATTGCCGGTCCTGGAAGAGTTTCTCCAAGACGGCCCGAAGCAGTTGATCATCTGGGGTCCCCAACTCGGCGGTCACCACTGCTTTCAAGCGTGAGGCTAGATCGGGGAGCTTAATCACCAGATTGGCGGGGCTCACCTTGGAGGTCATCAAAAGATAGGCCCCCTCCTCCTTGGCAAGATTTATGAGGTGGAAGAGCGCCTTCTCCTGCTCAGGTGGGAGTTGATCCACATCTTCCAACAACACGGCCTTAGCAGCGCAGAGGGCGGGCACACGGGCCTCGTCAAGCTCCCCCGCAGTGAGTGAGGCTGCTTTGCTTGCTGACTTCCAGACAGCTCCCAGGTGGCTTTTCCCGGCGCCAACAGGACCCACCAGCATGGCAGCAGGTGTCGGCCAGTCAGGCCATTGGTCCACCAAAGCGACAGCCGCACCATTTGCCTCTGCAACCAGAAAATCCTCCCGGTCAAAGGCAACACGATGGGGCAGATCCAGAGGGATTTGCGACGGCGTCACGTCTCGTCCCCACCATTCCCTTGGTAGAGTG